>Ga0075011_10000598_pt1 | contig 19364 bp, 20 predicted proteins | sample TARM_MetaG_T_14_FD_72354 | JGI IMG/M metagenome (GOLD analysis project Ga0075011, IMG submission 72354) | Freshwater microbial communities from Pennsylvania, USA, analyzing microbe dynamics in response to fracking - TARM_MetaG_T_14 | ecosystem: Environmental > Aquatic > Freshwater > River... | reverse complement strand
TCTTTTTGCGGGCGTGGCGGAATTGGTAAACGCGCCAGATTTAGGATCTGGTACCTCACGGTTTGGGGGTTCGAGTCCCTCCGCCCGCACCACAAAATGCCATATTTACGCGCCTGCCCAGGCGTTTGAGGAGGATACGTTTCATGGAATACAATGTTGAAGAACTCTCCCCGGTGACACGTAAGATCACCGTTGAGGTCCCCGTCGAAGAGGTCAATGCCGCTCTCTCCGCCACCATCGCCCTGTACCGCATGCAGGCCGACGTCAAGGGCTTCCGCAAGGGCAAGGTGCCGTCTTCGATCATCGAGTCCAAGTTCCACAAACAGGTCTACGGCGAAGCGACCACCGATCTGATCAACTATCAGATCAACGAGATCCTGAGCGGTCTGTCCATGCAGCCCATGTCCCGCATCGACGTCGATGCCGAGGAGCTGGTCCGCGACGAGGACTTCAAGTACGCCATCGAATTCGAGGTCGCGCCTAAGCTCGACCTGCCCGGTTACAAGGGGCTGGAGATCGAGGAAGTGGATGTGACCGTTTCCGACGAGGAGATCGCCGAGGTCGAGGGACGCATCCTTGAGAACAACGCCGAGGTTAAGGTCATTGAGGACGTCCGGCCGCCCAAGGACGGCGAGGTCGCTTCCGTGAGCTTCGGCGCCTATCGCGACGGCCAGATCGTCGAGGGCATCCAGGCCGAGAACTTCGACCTGGTTCTGGGTCAGAACCAGGCCCTGCCCGAGTTCGAGGAGATGATCAAGACTCTGACATCCGGCGAGTCCGGCGAGACCGACATCACTTTCCCGGCCGACTTCATCAACGAGAGCCTGGCCGGCCAGACCGTGACCATGAAGGCCAAGCTGCACGCGGTCAAGGAGCGCATTAGGCCCGAGATGACCGACACCGTGGCCCAGAAGGCCGGGTTCAAGGACGTCGAGACCATGCGTACCGGCATCCGCGAGTCCTACGCCTCCCAGCGCAAGCAGATGAACAAGTCCGCAGCCCAGAATGAGCTGTTGAATTCGATCATCGGCAGCATCAAGGATTTCCCGCTGCCCCCGGCCATGGTCGAGGATCGCATCGACCGTCTGCTCAAGGACCTGGAATACCGCCTCGACCGCCAGGGCAAGGGCTTCCAGTCTCTGGGCAAGTCCCCGGAAGAGCTGCGCGAGGGCTTCCGGTCCGAGGCCGAGACCTCGGTCAAGTCCGAGATTTTCCTGCTGGCCGTGGCCGCCGAGGAGGGGTTGGAAATTTCTCCCGAAGAGATCGAGGCTACCCTGTCCCAGCTGGCCGTGCAGTCTCGCCAGCCCCTGCACGAGCTGAAGAAGTACTATGAGGACAACAACCTCATCGTGCCTCTCAAGGATCGTCTGCTGTGCGACAAGGCGTCCGAGCTGATCTACGACGCCGCCGAGGTCAAGCTGATTCCGGCACCCACCGCGGGCGAGGCGGCCAAGGAGGCCCCGGCCGGGAAGACCGAGTCCGGCGAAGCCAAGTCCGGCGGAATTCAGTTTCAGGACAAGGCCGAGGCCGTTGAATGGGCCGTGACCACCCTGGGCATCAAGGAGTCCACCGCCAAGAGCTACTCTCTGGCCAAGCTCCAGGAGCGCGCCGACAAGTACGAGGCCGATAAAGCCTAGCTCTCAGCATCGTTACAAGACAAGCGGCGGTCCGGGATCTCCCGGGCCGCCGTTTTTTGTGCAGCCGCCCTTGACCTTGCCCCCCGGATGCCTATTTGGTTCCGGTAGCGGAAGAAGTTTCCCCTTGTCCTCACTGGGGAAATATCTCATACTGAATGACGTAAAACTGAGTGGATACGGGTGTTGTTCGCCCGACCAAGGGTGCAGGAGGGCTAACGTTTTCCCTCCGGACATCCGATAAACCGCCCAAGAGCCTGCTAAGGAGACATACATGGTCGCCATTCCGATGGTCATCGAAACAACCGGTCGTACGGAGCGCGCGTACGACATCTACTCCCGGCTTCTCAAAGACCGGATCATCCTGCTAGGCACCGCCATCGACGATCACGTGGCCAGCTTGATTTGCGCCCAGCTCCTGTTTCTGGAGTCCGAGGACCCGGAAAAAGAGATTTATATGTACATCAACTCGCCCGGCGGCGTGGTAACTTCCGGCATGGCCATCTACGATACCATGCAGTACATCTCCGCGCCGGTGGCGACCCTGTGCATGGGCCAGGCGGCCAGCATGGCCTCCTTGCTGCTGTGCTCGGGAGAGAAGGGCATGCGTTACGCCCTGCCGCACAGCCGTATCCTGATCCACCAGCCGCTGGGCGGCGCGCAGGGTCAGGCTTCAGACATCTCCATTCACGCCAAGGAAATCCTGCGCATGAAGGAGGAATTGAACGGGATCATGGCTCATCACACGGGCCAGTCCATGGAGAAGATCACCGCGGATACCGACCGCGATTATTTTATGTCGTCCGAGGAAGCCCTCGAGTACGGACTCATCGACAAGGTTATGAAGTCGAGAGCGGACGTGGACGAAAGCATTAAGGGTTAATCGCCATGACGATCGACAAGAAAAACAATTCATCCGACCTGTGCTGCTCATTTTGCAGCAAGACCCAGGTGGAAGTGCAGCGGCTCATAGCCGGGCCGGACGTATACATCTGCGATGAATGCGTTGCCCTGTGCAACGATATCATGGCCCAGGAGACCATCAGCGAGGAATTCGAGGATGGCCGGTTGCTCCCTCCCCAGGAGATCAAGGAACTGCTGGACCAGTATGTCATCGGCCAGGAACAGTCCAAGAAGATCCTGTCCGTGGCCGTACACAACCACTACAAGCGCGTCTTCTACGCTGCCGCCAACGCGGGCGCGGATGACATCGAGATCGACAAGTCCAACATCCTGCTCATCGGCCCCACCGGCTCGGGCAAGACGCTCCTGGCCCAGACGCTGGCCCGGGTGCTCAAGGTGCCGTTCGCCATCGCGGACGCCACCACCCTGACCGAGGCGGGGTACGTGGGCGAGGATGTCGAGAACATCCTGGTGCAGCTGCTCCAGAATGCCGACTACGACATCGATGCGGCCTCGCGCGGGATCATCTATATCGACGAGATCGATAAGGTGGCCCGCAAGGGCGATTCGCCGTCCATCACACGTGACGTGTCTGGCGAGGGTGTGCAGCAGGCCCTGCTCAAGATCATAGAGGGTACTGAGGCCAACATCCCGCCCAAGGGCGGACGCAAGCATCCCCAGCAGGAGTTCATCCGTATGGATACCTCGAACATCCTGTTCATCCTGGGCGGTGCCTTCATCGGTCTGGACAAGATCGTGCAGCAGCGCAAGCAGGGCTCCGGCATGGGCTTCGGCGCCAAGGTCGAGGCCAAGAAGGAAATGGACCTGGGCGAGCTTTTCGGCCTGTCCGAGCCCATGGATCTGATCAAGTTCGGCCTTATCCCCGAATTCGTCGGCCGTATTCCGGTGCAGACCGCCCTGGAAGAGCTGACCGAGGACGATCTGGTGCGCATCCTGACCGAGCCCAAAAACGCGCTGATCAAGCAGTACCGGAAGCTTTTCGAGCTGGACAAGGTGGAGCTGACCTTCACCGAAAACGCGCTGCGGGCCATCGCCAAGAAGGCCATTGAGCGCAAGACCGGCGCGCGCGGCCTGCGCAACGTGCTGGAAAGCACCATGCTCGAGATCATGTACAAGCTCCCAGCCATGCCCGGCGTGCGCGAATGCGTGATCAACGCGGCCGTGGTCGAGAAGGACATGGACCCGCTCCTGATGTACCATCAGGAAGTAAAGTCCGCTTAGGGAACTTCTCATTGACATTCCGCCCGCGGGCCTTACTTGTTGTGCATCGGCGGTGCCTATCCCCCTCACCGGGGGGCCGCCTTATTTTAACCCCCGGAGGAATCAATGCCGACATTCAGTTTCGACGGCAAGAAATCCCCTGATCCCATGACCCTCCCGATGATGTCGTTGCGGGAAGTGGTGATGTTTCCGAAATCCATCGTCCCGCTGTTCGTGGGACGTGAGGCCTCCATCAAGGCCATAGAGACTGCGGTCGCGGACTACGGCAAGCAGATATTCCTGGTCACCCAGAAGAGCCCGGAAAAAGAGCATCCCGAAGCGGATGATCTTTACCGGATTGGTACGGTCAGCAAGATCCTGCAGATGTTGCGCCTGCCCGACGGCACCATCAAGGTGCTGTTCGAAGGCGTGTCACGCGCTTCCTGGGACCCGGAAGTGGACATGATCCCCTATACCGAAGAGGATGGGGATTATCCCAAGGCCCGGTTCCGTGCTTTGGACGAGTCCGGCGAAGAGACCGCCGAGGGCAAGGCCCTCATCCGCGCGGTTCAGGATTCCCTTGAGGAGTTCGGCAAGGTCAACAAGAAGGTCGCCCCCGAGGCCATCCTGGCCATGTCCACCATCAAGGACGCGGGCCAGCTCGCCGATCAGATCATGCCGCACCTCAAGATCGACTTCTCCCGCAAGCAGGATATTCTCGAAGAGCTCGATTCCAATCGCCGTCTCGAACGCGTCTACGAGATGCTGCTCGGCGAGATCGAGATTGTCTCCATCGAGAAGCGCGTCAAGGGGCGCGTTAAGGACCAGATGGAGAAGAACCAGCGGGAGTATTATCTCAACGAGCAGGTCAAGGCCATCAACAAGGAGATGGGCCGCGACGACGACCCGCAGGCCGAGGCGCAGGAGCTGGAGGCCCAGCTGGACGCCAAGCCCATGTCCGATGAAAACCGCGAGCGCGTCCGCAAGGAAATCAAGAAGATGCGGACCATGCAGTCGTCCAGTGCGGAGTACACCGTGGTCCGCAACTACATCGACTGGGTGCTCGACCTGCCCTGGGACAACATCAAAGACGACAGGGATGTTGACATCACAAAGGCCCGGGCCATCCTCGACGAGGATCACTACGGCCTGGAAAAGCCCAAGGAACGCATCCTCGAATACCTGGCCGTGCAGACCCTGGTGGAGACCATGAAGGGCCCCATCCTCTGTTTTGTCGGCCCCCCCGGCGTGGGTAAGACGTCCATCGCCCGGTCCATCGCCCGGTCCATGGACCGCGAGTTCCTGCGGCTGTCCCTGGGCGGCGTGCGCGACGAGGCCGAGATACGCGGCCACCGGCGCACCTACGTGGGGGCCATGCCCGGCAAGATCATTCAATCGCTCAAGCGCGTAAAGTTCAACAACCCGGTCATCTGCCTGGATGAGGTGGACAAAATGTCCGCCGATTTCCGGGGCGACCCGTCCGCGGCCCTGCTCGAAGTGTTGGACCCGGAACAGAACTACGCCTTCAACGATCATTATCTGGACCTTGATTACGACCTGTCCAAGGTGTTCTTCATCACCACGGCCAACAACCTGGAAGGCATTCCGCTGCCGTTGCAGGACCGCATGGAGATCATTCGGTTGCCCGGCTATCTGGAGACCGAAAAGGTGGAGATCGCCAAGGGATTCCTGCTGCCCAAGCAGGTCAAGCAGCACGGGCTCAAGACCGAGAACCTTAAGGTCTCGGACAACGCCCTCCTGGACGTGGTCCGCTACTACACCAAGGAAGCGGGCGTGCGTAATCTGGAGCGCGAAATCGCCTCCATCTGCCGCAAGTCCGCCATGCGCATAGTGGAAGACCACGACCGCGACAAGTCCATCCAGATCTCCAAGCAGAGCCTGCAGAAGATGCTCGGCGTGACCAAGTTCACCTACGGCGAACGCGAGGAGGAGGCCCAGGTGGGCGTGTGCAACGGGTTGGCCTGGACCCAGCTCGGCGGCGAGATGCTGCTGGTGGAAGTGGTTCTCATGCCCGGCAAGGGCAAGGTGGAGATCACCGGCAAGCTCGGCGACGTCATGCAGGAGTCCGCGCGGGCGGCTGTGTCCTACATCCGTTCCCGGTCCGACCTGCTTGGCCTCAAGCCCGACTTCTACAAGATGGTCGACATCCATGTCCACGTGCCGGACGGGGCCACCCCCAAGGACGGTCCGTCCGCAGGCGTGACCCTGACCACGGCGCTCATCTCCGCGCTGTTGAACATACCGGTGCGCAACGATCTGGCCATGACCGGCGAAATCACTCTGCGGGGCCGCGTCCTGCCCATCGGCGGGCTGCGCGAGAAGCTTCTGGCTGCCCATCGTGGACTGATCAAGACCGTGCTCATACCGGCGGAGAACGAGAAGAACCTGCAGGACGTGCCCAAGGACATCCTCAAGGACCTCGAAGTCATCCCGGTCAAGACCATGGACCAGGTTATCGACAAGGCCCTTGCGGGCGATTCCAGGAACGTCTGGGTCCGCAATCACGGCGAAGCGCCGGTCGCGGCGTGTTTGCTCAAGGAGGAGTTCCAGCGGCCCGCCCGCCAGTAGCTCCTTTCATACGAATCGGAAAAGAAAGCCGGACGGTACTATTGCCGTCCGGCTTTTTTCGTGTAGTCTTGGGGGAACCTGGAGGTTCTCATGAGTGAATTGACGAGAAAAGAACGCGCCATGGGCGCGATAGTCGGCATGTACATTGGCGATGCCTTGGGGTTGGGCCCGCACTGGTATTACGATTTAAGCGAGATGCGCGCCGACTACGGCGACTGGATCACGGACTACCGACCGCCCAAGCCGGGGCGCTATCACGACGGCTGTAAAGCCGGGGACGTGTCCCAGACCGGGCAGGTGTCCATGCTCCTACTCGCTTCCCTGGCTGAGAAGGGCGGATATGACGAGGCCGACTTCGCCGCCCGGCTGGACGAATTTTTGAAGACCGTCGACGGCACGCCGCAGGGCGGGCGGTACACGGATATCGCCATGCGCGAAGTCTGGCAGGCGCGCCATGACGGCAAGCCGTGGAGCGAGGCCGCCGGGCTGTCGGACTCGGGTGAGGCCGCCGTGCGCGGAGTCATGCTGGCTGCGCGCTACGCGGACGATCCGCGAGGGCTGGCCGCCCATGCGATGGCCAACATCCACCTGACCCACGCCGAGCCGTTCGTGGCCGCGCAGTCCCTGGCCTTCATTCTGGCCGTGTGCCGCCTGATCCGGGGCAAGTCTTTGGAGAAGTCCGGCAAGTCGCTCATGGGCTGGGCCCAAAAGGAAGTGGACCGGGCGCTCATCGACGTTTTTCTTCAGCCGGGCCTGGTGCATGAGGCGGCGGTCACCGAGGATATTCTGGTGGACCCGCCCGAGCGCATCGCTCAGATATACGGCTTGGCCTGCCAGCTCGGCTTCATGGTCCCGGCTGCCTACTGGCTGTCCAGCCGGTTCGGTGATTTCGAGACCGCCGTGCTCACGGCCATAAACGGCGGGGGCAACAACATGGCCCGCGCCTGTCTGACCGGAGCGCTTTCCGGGGCGCAGGTCGGGCTGCGAGGTATTCCGCAACGGTTCGTGGACGGGTTGCGCGACCGGGACGAGATACTGTCGGGCGCGGAAAAGGTGGCTGCGGCTTTGAGCTAGAAGCCCAACGGGGTGAGGGCTGCCAGGGCCTCGGAGCCGATGGAGGTGAACAGGGCGTTTTGGCGGAGCATCTCCATGCCGGGGTTGTTGCTCTTGCCCTTGATCGGCTTGTTGTTGTGCACCGCTTCCTTGGGATCAATGCCCTGTAGCTGGTACTTCTGCTCCCGTTCCTTCTCCTCTTCCTCGTCGGTCTTGCCAGGCATCTTGGCCGTCATATTCGAGATGCGGGAGTGCATTTTGACGCCGGTGATTTTTTCCAGCTCGTTTTCGATGTCACGGATGCGCGTCTTCTGTTCGTCCGTGGGGTTGCTCTCGACCATGGCCAGGGTTTGGGCCAGGAGGTTCTGCATGAACTCGACCCGCTGTTGCTCCTCGGGTGTGAGTTCCTTCTGAATGTGGAAGGGCGAGCCCGCTATTTCGTTCTCGTCGGTATCCACAGTCTCCTCGTTCACGGGCGTGAAGTCCCGCGACCGGCTGAGCAGTCGTGTGGGAGCGCCCGCATCGGGACGGATGGTCGTGTCGCTAGGTATGTGCATGTCATCTCCCAGGGGAAAGGATTGCTGTCCTCGGAGGTGATGCAGGAATCGGTCCGGAAAAAAGTGCCCAAAAAGAAAGCGGCCCGCTTGGAGCGGGCCGCTTTCAGTTCGGTATTACTGAAGTTTCGATGTGATGTTGTGCCTGATCCAGGTTCCGTCCCACCATTCGATAGGCTGGACGGGGACCCCGCCCACGGTGATGCCGTAGTGCAGGTGGTCGCCGCCCGCCAGCCCTGTGGCTCCGGTGTGGGCGATGATCTGACCCTTTTCGACCATGTCGCCAGGGTGCACGGCGATGGACGAGAGGTGGGCGTAGAGGGATTGCAGGCCCAGGCCGTGGTCCAGGACGACCACATTGCCGTAGATACCCAGGAAATCTGCGAAGACCACCCGGCCGTCATTACCCGCTGGGACCGGTGCGTGTCGGATACTGGCCAGGTCCAGGCCGAGATGGGTCTGGAAGTCCACTTTCTTGCCCTTATACATGTAGTCGCGAGCGTCCGCGAAGCGGGCTCGGTTGGCCGCGTTGGGCAGGCGCACGAACGTGCCGGACCAGAGCATGGTCGGACTGGTCTGGCGGCTGAAGTCCAACAGCTTGGCCCGGTTCTCCTTGCGGATGGTGTTGTTGATGTAAAGGTACTGGTCGATCAGCGAGCCAAGATTGGTAGGGATCAGCCCCTGGAATTCCGGGATGGTCTGCTCCATGAAGCTGTCTGACAGGCCTATCCTGTCATGCCGGAAGGCGCGCGGATTGGTGTGGTAGTTGAAGGATCGCTTGGCGCTGTTTCCGGCCGCGTCCGAGGCGGTGATAAAGGGCTGAAAGTCCTTGACCGGGATGTCCCATGGGTGGGCGAATATGCAGTAGTAGAGGAACTTGCCGGGTGTTCCGGGTTGCAAGTAGGCCGGGAAGAACCGCTCGCCCACCTGGATGCCGGTTCGGGCCGCCTCTTCGCTCAAGGCGTAGATCATCAATCCGGATCCGCCCTGGTTCAGATTGTTGGTCGGGGATTCCACGTAGATGCGCGGCGGGGTCAGATCCAGGGAGTAGGCCTTTTCGGCCTTGCTCACGCCTGCCGCGCCAAAGGGGTAGAGGGAGGCGTCTCGCGCCGTGACCTCAATGGTGAATTGGCCTTCTTTCATGGTCCCGGTGTCCAGGGGGATATCTTCCTGGACCTTGAGGATGCCGCCCGGGTAGGTCTTGGCGGCCAGGGGGATGCGCTTGTCGCCCTGGACGGCGTAGATGTCCAGGGACTTCAGGCCGCTGCCCGGGTCATCGACCTTGACGGACAGGGTGGCCCCCTTGCCCAGTTGATCCCTGTCCGGGCCGATGATCACCACCGGGGGGGTGGTGTCACGAAAAATCATGAAGGCCCCGGCGCAGAGGGCCAGGAGGATGATGACGGCCAGGATGCCGCCCAGTGGCAGCTTGCCGCCGCTTTTCTTTTTGGTCAGGCTCGTGTCTTTGTTCATGGTACTTCCTGTGTGATTAAATCTAGACTATTTCTATAATACTCCATGCCCGGACACAAGGGGAGAAGGGGAAAAGTCCGCGACCGGGACGTAGGAGGTGGGCAAGGGGCCATGAATGCATGAAAAAAGCCGCATCCAGAGGATGCGGCTTCGGGGTCGGGTGGGGGAGGTTAATTTTCCTGCACCAGACCGTCCATCAGGTTGATGGTCAGGCGCAGAAAGTCGGCCTCGGTGATGATGCCGACCAGGTCGCCGGCCTCGACCACGGGCAGGCATCCGTATTTGTTGTTCAACAGGAGCCGGGCGGCATCCTTGAGGGAGGCGTCCGGCGTAACGGACGTGGTGTCCGCGCGCATGATCTCGTGGATGGGTATTCCGGAATCAATCTCCCTCTGCGTCTCGGGGTCGAGCTCGGCCAGTTTGGAGATGGTCGCGGACAGGATGTCCCGGTGGGTGATGAGCCCGGTGAAGACGTTGTCCACGGTGACGATGGGTATGTGCCGGATGCGTTGCAGGTCCATGAGTTCCCGCGCGCTGTGCAGGGAGTCGTTCTCTCTCAGGGAGAAGACGGGGGACGACATGAGGTCTTTCACCTTCAGCATAAATCCTCCTAGGTCTATCCCCACTTTCCGCCACTGGGGGAATTGTGTCAAGATTTCTGCTTCCTTTCCGGTTCTTTCTTGCCCCCCGAGTTGACTTGATGGGTAAAATCTGTTCAGCATCCCGCAGGTGTTTTCGTTCATGAAACACCGTATTCCCAGGAGAGACGATGGTTGACCCGGTAAGGCTCAGGGAGCGCATGGTGCGTGACCAGATTCAGGCGCGCGGCGTGACGGACGAGCGCGTGCTTTCGGCCATGCGCGAACTGCCGCGCCATGTTTTCGTTGAAGAGGCCCTGGCCTACAAGGCTTACAGCGACGGGCCGTTGCCCATCGGCGAGGGGCAGACCATTTCCCAGCCCTACATCGTGGCGTTGATGTCCGAACTGTTGCAGGTGGAGCCGGGTATGAAGGTGCTGGAGATCGGCACCGGTTCCGGCTTCCAGGCTGCGGTCCTGGCCCATATGGGGGCCGAGGTTTACACCGTGGAGCGTATCAAGAAGCTGTTTCACGCGGCCCGCAAGCGGTTCATGGACATGCGCATGTTCTCGGTCAAGCTCAAGCTCGACGACGGGACCACCGGCTGGCCCGACGAGGCCCCGTTCGACCGGATCATCGTCACGGCGGGCGGTCCAGAGATTCCCGGTCCGCTGGTCGATCAACTGGCCGACCCCGGCCGCATGCTCATCCCGGTGGGTGGTGCCAAACGCAACCAGAGCCTCATCCTGGTGGAGAAAAAGGATGGCGAGGTAACCCGGGAGGACAAGGGCAGCGTGGCCTTCGTGGACCTGGTGGGTAGCCATGGTTGGTAGCGGGGAGGCGGCATGAGCATGGACCAATTGAATTTCAAGACGGCCTTCATGGCCAGCCCCGGCCCGAAAACGACGCGCGAGGCCGCCATGCTCTGGCTCAAGGGCCTGTGCATGGGCGGGGCGGACATCATCCCCGGCGTGTCCGGCGGGACCATCGCCTTCATCACCGGCATCTATTCCCAGCTGGTGGACGCCATCCGATCCTTTGACACCCTCTTCCTGCGCAGGCTGGTGCGCCTGAACCTTACGGGCGCTTTGGCCGAGGTGCACGCCCGCTTCCTGGCCTGTCTGCTCTTCGGTATCCTGACCGCCGTCGTGTCCATGGCCGGGGTCATGAATTTCATGCTCAACAATCATCCGGTGGAGATATGGTCCCTGTTTTTCGGGCTCATCACGGCCTCCATTTTTGTTGTCGGGCGGGAGATCAAGCCGTTGAACGGCGTGAACATGGGCTTCATCCTGCTTGGGACCGTGGGCAGCTATCTTTTGGTGGGCATGATTCCTGTGTCCACGCCCGAGACGCCAGCCTTCATATTTCTATGCGGCTCCATCGCCATCTGCGCCATGATCCTGCCGGGCATCAGCGGGGCGTTCCTCCTGCTCATGCTGGGCAAGTACGAATACGTGACCAGAACACTCAAGAACCCGTTCTTGTGGGATAATTTTGTGGTCATCGCGACTTTCGCCGCAGGGGCCGTGGTGGGCATCGTGCTGTTCTCCAGGGTGCTGCATTTCCTGCTCAGCAGGTGGCACGCGGCCACGGTCAGCGTGTTGACCGGATTCATGATAGGGGCGCTTAGAAAAGTCTGGCCCTGGAAAGAAGTCTTGGAATCGGCGGTCATTCGTGGGAAGATGCATGTGTTGCGGACGCAAAACGTTCTGCCCGACGGCTTCACCGGGGAAGTGGCCCTGGCTTTGGGGTTGTTCGCCTTGGGTGTGCTTGTCGTGGTCGTTTTGGAGCGGCTTTCCAACCGCGTACAATGAAAATGGTCTCCTTTGCGGGAGAAATAGATAAAGTGAGAAATGGAAATGAGTGAGTGTAGTTCAGGTTCCTGCGGTGGCGGGAGCGGCGGTAATCCCAGCGCCAAGATGAAGATCCAGGACGAGATGATCAAGTCTACCCTGGAAAAGATCAAATACAAACTGTTCATTATGAGCGGCAAAGGTGGGGTGGGCAAAAGTTCCGTCTCGGTCAACGTGGCCGCGGCCCTGGCGGCCGAGGGCTATAAGGTCGGCCTGCTCGACGTGGATATCCACGGCCCCTCGGTGCCGACCCTGCTCGGCATCTCCGGCACCCTGGACATAGATCGGGGTTCCCTGATCATCCCCAAGGAATACAACGAGAATCTCCACGTGGTCTCCATGGAGTCCCTGCTCAAGGACCCGGATCAGGCCGTACTCTGGCGCGGTCCGATGAAGACCTCGGCCATCCGCCAGTTCATCTCCGATGTGCAGTGGGGCGAACTGGATTTTCTGGTGGTCGATTCCCCTCCCGGCACCGGCGACGAGCCCATGACCGTGCTCAAGACCATTCCGGACGCCCTGTCCGTGGTGGTGACCACGCCACAGGAAGTGTCTCTGTCCGATGTGCGCAAGTCCATCAACTTCCTACAGTATGCCAAGGCTCCTATTCTCGGGGTGGTGGAGAACATGAGCGGGCTTATCTGCCCGCACTGTCACCAGGCCATCGACCTGTTCAAAAAAGGCGGCGGCAAGGATCTGGCCGAAAAGTACGGCCTAGTCTTCCTTGGGGCCATTCCTCTGGACCCGGCCACAGTGGTGGCCGGCGACCTGGGCACCCCGGTGGTCCTGCTGGAAGAGGATTCCTTTGCAAAACGCGCGTTCACCGAGTTGGCGGGCACCATTGCGGCGGCCGCCCAGAGCAGTCTTGAGGCAGCCTCTACCACAAACACGTAAGGCGTGAACGATGGACAAGAAGAAAGTATTCAATCTTCCCAATTGCCTGACCATGGCCCGGATATTGGCTGCGCCCTTTGTCGTGCTCCTGCTTTATTTCGAGATGTGGTTCCAGTTCAGGCTCGGCTCCTATTTTGCTTTCGGCCTGTACTTTTTGGCCTGCATGACCGACTACTTCGACGGCAAGATCGCCCGCGGGCAGAATACCATCACCAATCTGGGCAAGTTTCTCGACCCCCTGGCCGACAAGCTGCTCATCGGCTCGGCCCTGATCATGCTGGTCAGGCTCGGTCCCGGGTGGGGCGTGCCCGCCTGGGTGGTGATTATCATCATCTGCCGCGAGCTGGCCGTGACCGGCATGCGCGCCATTGCCGCCGAAATGGGCGAAGTGGTGGCTGCGGACCGGCTGGGCAAGGCCAAGACCCTGACCCAGTCCCTGTCCCTCGGTTTTCTGATCTTCCACTATCCGTTGTTCGGCTGGGACCCGCGTCCCACGGGCATAGTCCTGCTGTACATCGCGCTCGTCCTGACTGTGGTCTCGGGCGGACACTACCTGTACAACTTCTACAAGAAGTGGATCGGCACCTCCGAAGAGGGCTGATCGGGGGACAGTTTTTCATGAGTACCGGGGGCAATGCGCCGGGCGAGTCTAGAAAAAATCGAGAGCTACCCGACAATGAGCGACAACCGTTTGTCTCCGTTGGGGAATTTCAGGGATGACAGGGGTATGCTTACATGGTAATTTTTGGTACAGCATACCTGTACAAGATCTCGAAAAAAGGGTTAATAAGCGAAGAGAGACAAACATTTCTGAGAGATACCTATGTCGGATTCCAACTCGGTCAAACATCTTGTCCGTATAACCAACTGCCTCCAGACCATTCTCGATCTCGAGTCACAGCTGGAGCTGTTGGAAAACGGCCACTCCCTTTTGGACGAATTCGCAGTGCTCAAGTCGTTCCTCGAAAAGATTGACGAGGTCGAGTTGAGCGAATCGGACGTGGAGCGTATAGAGACGGCGACATCGAACTTTCTCAGGGAGTTGCAGGGGCCGCTGGCGCGCCGCAAATCCCGGGCGAGGATGGAGCGCAGGCTTCAGTAACCATGCGAGGCAGATTAATATTCGTGGTGCTGCTCGTCTGCATCAACCTCTTCCTGTTGACTCGGCTCATATGGAGCGATCAGGGGGTATTCGCCTATCTGGAGCTGAAGAACCGGTATGAGGTTCTGCGCCAGAAGATCGAGAACGTGGACGCCAAAAGCCTGGACCTGAGCCAGGAGATTCGCAAGCTCAAGTCGGACAAGGGCTACCAGGAGAAGGTCATTCGAGAGAAAATGAATTTTGTCAAGAAGGACGAATTGTTATACATATTCCCGGATGAGAAGGGCCAACCTCGCGGAGAAACCGCCGATGTGCAAGAAAATTGAATGGTATCAGGAAGTCCTCTCCTTGGAGCCCGGCTCTCGGGTTTTCTTCCCGCTCGCCAAGCTGTTCGTAGAGAACGGGCAGCCCGAGGACGCGGTCAAGACGCTGCGCCAGGGACTGGATAGGCATCCCGATTACCTAGAAGCGCGCATGCTCCTGGTGGAGTTGCTGACCGAACTCGATCGTGAGGCCGAGGTTCACGAGCAGCTGGAGCGGGTCATCAATCCCTTGCGCGACTATCCCGCCTTCTGGCGAGGCTGGGCCCGCAGTCTGCCCCTGGAGCAGCGCGACCTGGCCGTCTTCCTGATGCTGGTGGCTTCCAATATTTCCGGCGACACCATTAAATGGACCGATGTGGTCTTTGAGGGCATCGGCACCCTGGCCGCCCGGCTGGTCGGCGCGCCTCTGCCGCCCCCGGTGGATTGCCCGCCGCCTTTCAAGCTCCCCGAGCGTGAGCGGATGCGTTATGACGAGGAGGACGGCCGGCCGGACTTCCGGCCGGGCACCGGCTCCTTTCGGACCAAGACCATGGCCGATCTGCTCGCCTCCCAGGGCGATGTGGAGGGCGCACTTGAAATCTACCGGGATTTGTTGCAATCAACCATGTCCGACGAACGGCGCACCGAGTTGCAGGACCGGATAGTGCAATTGGAGCACAACCGGGACGACAGTGGGCCGGATGCCGACGCCGATGCCTTCAGCGTGCACGCCAAGAACCGATTGATCAGCACGCTCGAGACCCTGGCCTCCAGGTTCGAAGCCCGGGTCCAGGGCTAGTTGAAACTGTAAGGGACGACTCCGCGTCGCGGGGTGTCCATGCATGAAAGCGGGAATATGCGATATTTATTTTTGATCATCCTTGCCGCCGCCTTACTCGGCGGCTGTAGCGTGTGGGACTCCACCGCCGATTATACCAAAGAGACCTGGCAGACCACGCGTGATTTTATGGATCCGCCGCCGGTTATCGACACCGATAGTTATCAGTTCACCAGCCCCAACCAGGAAAAGCTGGCCAAGCTCATTTCTCCGGTGGACGGTCCGCTGACCTCCCTTATCCGGTTTGTGGACGACACCGACACCATGCCGGGCGTCGACTGGCTCGATCTGCTCATGGCCCGCTTCCCGTGGGTCGATCGGGTCCTGGTCACGGACGAGGAGGGGACCATCGTTTTCATGCAGCCCGAGCTGCCGGTGAAACGCATCAGCAAGCCGCTGGTCTTCGAAGGCGTCTGGCGGCAGGTCAGCCTGTTGACCGTGGTGGACTACTCCGAACTCGGCCCCGAGATGTACATCGGGCGGCCCTATTTCGAGGACGCCCGGTTCGGCGGGTTGATCGGCGTGGGATTCGATCCCCGGTCGCTCATGCGCCTGTGCCCGGACCCCAAGGCTCTGATCATCATCCACCCGGGACACAATGTCTGGAGTCTGGGCGCTGACGTGGACAAGGACGGCCTGCTGGCCGTGGACTGGGGGGACAAGCTCAAGAGCGAGGTTCACGGGCAGGTCAAGGTCGGCAACCGGTACTACACCTGGTTGACTCGGTACGTTGGCAAGGATCAATATGTATACGCTACAGAGAGCGTTGACCCCAACGCAGAGGGGAGCTGGTGGCCATTCTAGGGGCGCAAAACAAACGAGGGGGCAAACAGATGTCGCAACAGGTAACCGTTACCGAGCATATTCTTCTGCATCAGAAGATGGTGCCGGGCGCAACAGGCCAATTCACGCGACTGTTCAACGAACTCGTTCTCTCCGCCAAGATCATCGGCCGAGCCGTGAACAAGGCCGGGCTGGTGGACATTCTCGGCTTCACGGGCGACGTCAACGTCCAGGGCGAGGAAGTCAAGAAACTCGACGAGTACGCCAACCGCATCCTCATCCATCGGCTTGCCCGGTCCGGTGTGCTTTGCGCCATGGCCAGCGAAGAGAACGCGGACATCATCGAGGTGCCGGAGTCTTTGCCGCGCGGCGAATACATCATCATCTTCGACCCGCTGGACGGTTCCTCCAACATCGACGTCAACGTCAACATCGGGACCATTTTTTCCATCTTCAAGCGCAAGAGCGATCCGGACGCGGCGCTCATGTCCAGCGATGTGCTCCAACCGGGTAGCGAGCAGGTGGCCGCGGGCTACGTGCTCTATGGCTCGTCGACCATGCTGGTCTTTACCTGCGGCGACGGAGTGCATGGTTTCACCCTGGACCCGAGCGTGGGCGAATTTCTGCTTTCGCACCCGAACATCCGCATTCCGGAACAAGGCAAGATCTACTCGGTCAACGAGGGGTACGAGCGGTATTGGGACCGCTACACCAAAAAGGCCCTGGCCTATTTCAAATCGCCCAAGAACGCCCTGCGCAAGCCGTATTCCGGCCGGTACATCGGCTCCCTGGTTGCGGACTTCCACCGCAACCTGCTCTACGGGGGCATTTTCATGTATCCCGCCGACCTGCGTGATCCCAAGAAGCCCACGGGCAAGCTCAGGCTGACCTGCGAGTGCAACCCCATGGCCTTCCTTGCTGAGCAGGCGGGGGGCATGGCCGTGGACGGCGTTAATCGGGTCATGGACATCGAGCCCGAGCATCTGCATCAGCGCATTCCATTCTTCTGTGGCTCGCGCAATGACGTCCAGGTGGTCCAGGAAATCTTTGAATCCGAGTCCCGGAGAAAGAAGAACCGCTGATGCTCATCCTTGGTATCGAGACCTCCTGCGACGAGACTGCCGTGGCGTTGGTCAGCGACGGACGCCTGCTGGGCCAGGAGTTGGCCACTCAGGTGGACACGCACGCTCTTTTCGGCGGCGTGGTCCCGGAGATAGCCTCCAGGGAGCACTTGCGCGTCCTACCTCGCCTCTACCGGGAGCTCATGCGCAAGACCGGTGTAGGCTCCGAAGACCTGGACGGCGTGGCCGTGGCGCGCGGCCCCGGTTTGCTGGGCAGCCTGTTGGTGGGCGTGAGCTTCGCCAAGGGATTGAGCCTGGCTTCTAATGTGCCGCTGATCGGGGTCAACCATCTCTGGGCGCATCTGCTCGCGCCTGGATTGGAAGGGAAACTCAGGTTTCCGGCCCTGGGGCTGCTCGTCTCGGGCGGGCACACACACATCTATCTGATCCAGTCGCCCACGCAGTTTATCCTGCTCGGACGGACCTTGGACGACGCAGCGGGTGAGGCCTTTGACAAGACCGCGAAGATGTTGAATTTCCCCTATCCCGGGGGGCGGTATATCGATGATCTGGCCCAGGAGGCCGAGCCGGACACGGGGCTGTTCCCACGGCCGTACATTGACAATCCGACCCTGGATTTCAGTTTCAGCGGGCTCAAGACCGCGGTGGCCAACCATGTGGCCGACCACCCGGAGCTGGTCTTCGAAACCATGGCCGACCCGCAGGCCGTGGCCGAACTGTCCGCGCAACGAAGGGCCGCTTTGGCGCGGGTCTGCGCCTCCTTCAATTGGAGTGTGTCCGACACCCTGCGTATCAAGGTCGAACGAGCCCTGAAACAGTCGGGCGAGGTCAAGAGCCTGATCGTGGCCGGGGGCGTGGCAGCCAATACTGGAGTGCGCGAGGCCATGCGTGGCGTGGCCGAGGCCAGGGGACTCGAACTGACTCTGCCCGGTTTATCTCTGTGCACCGACAACGGCGCCATGATCGCCCATGCGGGTTGGCTGCTGGCCAAAGCGGGCTTTCGGCACGGGCTCGATCTCGAGGCGATACCCCGGGGGCGTATAGTCCCGCTGGATTGGGAGCAGGCTGCGCCAGCGGCCTAAGAGGCGTGAAAATTCCCGGCACTCCTTGACAGTAGGGTACATGCGGACCTATTTTAAATAAATCGTGAAAACAATTGCGGCATGGCGCCGCTCCGGCTTCGCCGGACAAAAAGAATACAAAGGCCCTTGGCCGAGCAAAAAAAGGAGAACTTCATGGCGAACCAGATCACCGACGGTAGTTTTGAGCAGGACGTTCTGCAGAGCGACATTCCGGTCCTTATTGATTTCTGGGCCCCCTGGTGCGGTCCCTGTCGTGCCATGGGTCCTGTCATCGATGAACTGGCAGAGGAATTCGACGGCCAGGTCAAGATCGTCAAGATGAACGTTGACGAGAACTCCGCCACCCCCGGCAAGTACGGCATTAGAGCCATCCCTACCCTTATTCTGTTCAAGGGCGGCGAAGTTGTCGACCAGTCCACCGGTGCCGTTTCCAAAAGCAGCATCAAGGAAATGATCACGAAAAAGGCGCTGTAATCGATGAAATCTTATGACGCCGTAGTCATAGGGGGCGGCCCGGCAGGAATGACGGCTGCCCTTTATCTTTTACGGGCCGGAGTGAAGACCGCCATGGTCGAGAAGCTGGCCCCCGGCGGGCAGGTTCTGATGACCTCGGAGATCGAGAACTACCCCGGTTTTCCCAAGGGGCTTCAGGGGTGGGAGCTGGCGGATAAATTCGCCAACCATCTCGAGGACTACGATCTCCACCGGCTCAACGACGAGGTCCGCGAGATCAAGGTCGGCTCTCCCTGGCACACCATGGTGGTGGGCGACGAGGAAATTCGGGCCAAGACCGTGGTGCTGGCCACCGGGTCGCGGTATCGCAAGCTCGGCGTGCCCGGCGAGGAACGTCTGCTCGGGCGGGGCGTGTCCTATTGCGCCCTGTGCGACGGCAACTTCTTCCGCGGCCGGGATGTGGCCGTCATCGGGGGCGGTAATTCCGCCCTCGAGGAGGCCCTGTACCTGGCTCGTTTGGTGAACAAGGTCTATCTCGTTCACCGGCGGCAGGATTTTCGCGGTCACCTTTGCTACCAGAACAAGTGTTTCACCCATGATAAGATTGAGGTCATCCGCAACAAGGTGGTCGAGGAGATCGTGGGCGAAAGCGACGTGGAGGCCCTGGCTCTGCGTGATGTCGGAGACGGCGTGCAGTCCCGGCTCGAAATCGACGGAGCGTTCGTCTTCATCGGGTTCGAACCGATCATCGACTTCGTCCCCAAGGACATCGAGATGGTTCCAAATGGCGTCGTGACCGACGTGGAGATGTGCACCAACGTGCCTGGCATCTTCGCTGCCGGCGACATTCGGGCCAAGCAATGCCGCCAGGTGGCTTCCGCTGTGGGCGATGGTGCGACCGCCGCCACCGCCGCCTTTTCCTATCTTGAGAAATTGGACTAGGAGTCCCCATGCGTCGATTAATGGC
>Ga0075011_10000597_pt1 | contig 19369 bp, 20 predicted proteins | sample TARM_MetaG_T_14_FD_72354 | JGI IMG/M metagenome (GOLD analysis project Ga0075011, IMG submission 72354) | Freshwater microbial communities from Pennsylvania, USA, analyzing microbe dynamics in response to fracking - TARM_MetaG_T_14 | ecosystem: Environmental > Aquatic > Freshwater > River... | reverse complement strand
GCGGGCAGATAGCGGACCACGTGGGCGCGGGCGGACGAGGTTACGGTGAAGTCCTCGACCGCCATGGGCTGGAAATTGGCGGGTACGCGTTCAAGCCAGCCGTCCACCTGGTTGGTGAAGTCCGGGCTCTCAAGGTAGAAGAATGTCTCATCGTCCGGCAGGTCGAACCATCCCGGGACCTTCTCCGGCTTGGGGCCAAGGCCGAGGAAGACAACCGGGGCCTCGTCAAGGGTGCGGCTGACCCGCCATTCGAAGTGGGCCTTGTCGGCGGGCATGGACTTGGACAGGCCTAGTTCGTCGCGGATGGAGATATGTCGGGGTCGGGGCACGTTGTTCACTTGGCTTTTTCGGCGGATTCGGCTAGTAACCGCTCCACGCCGCATTGACGGAGCGATACCATGAAACAGTACCAAGACAAATACTTCAAAAGGGCCAAAAAGGAAAATTACGCCGCCCGCTCGGTCTATAAGCTTAAAGAAATGGACAAACGGTTTCAGATCTTCAAGCGCGGCCAGACCGTGCTCGATCTCGGCGCAGCCCCCGGCTCGTGGACCCAATTCGCCGGAGAGCGAGTGGGGCCGCAGGGGCGGGTGCTCGGTGTTGACCTGCAGACCACCAAGCATTCCTTTGCCGACAACATCACTTTTTTGCAGGCGGACGTGTTTTCGGACTCGCCCGAACTGCTCGAGGCCATCGAACCGCTGCAACCGTTTGACGTCATTATCAGCGACATGGCCCCCAAGACAACCGGAATCAAGTTTGCGGATCAGGCCAACTCGCTCGAACTGTGCGAGCGGGCCTTTGAAGTGGCGTTTAAATACCTCAAGAAGGGCGGTAACTTTGCCGTGAAGATCTTCGAGGGTGGCGAGATCAACGACTATCGGAACATGATCCGCCCGTATTTCGGGAAGATAAAAAATTTCAAACCGTACAGTTCCCGGTCCGAGAGCAAGGAGATATTCATCGTTGCGCTTGGCTTTAAGGGCGTTGACGGGTAGAATTTCAAACCGACCAGTAATCAAGACCGTTAGCGATATATTCAGGAGGAAATATGGCTGGACATAGTAAATGGGCGAACATTCAGCATCGCAAGGGACGTCAGGACGCCAAAAAGGCGAAATTTTTCACCAAGGCCGCCAAGGATATCATCCTGGCCGCCAAGGCTGGCGGCGGCAACCCCGATGACAACTCCACGCTGCGCCTGGCCATTCAGAAGGCTAAGGCCGTGAACCTGCCCAAGGACAAGATCGACAACGCCATCAAGAAGGGCACCGGCGAGCTGGACGGCGGTGATCTGGCCGAAGTCATGTACGAGGGCTACGGCCCCAATGGCGTGGCCCTGCTCGTCGAGGTAGCCACGGACAACAAGAACCGCACCGTGGCCGAAATCCGCCACGCCTTCACCAAGCACGGCGGGAACATGGCCGAGAACGGTGCCGTGTCCTACATGTTTAACCGCAAGGGCGTCATCGTCTTCAACAATGAGAAGTTCACCGAGGACGATCTCATGGAAGTGGGCCTGGAGGCCGGTGCCGATGACATCGTCGAGGACGGCGATACCTTCATCGTCTACACCGAGCCCGCCGACTTCATGGCCGTGCAGCAGGCCTTTACCGACGCCGGTATGGAGTACGAATCCGCCGAATTCAACCAGGTCCCCGAGAATCTGGTCCCGGTGGATGCCGCCGCTGGCAAGAAGGTCATGAACCTGTTCGACGCTCTGGAAGACAACGATGACACCCAGAATGTCTACATGAACGCCGACCTGCCGGACGACCTGTTCGACGACGAAGACTAGACCTTATGGCGGCAGGGCTGGTTGTTCTGGGGCTGGACCCCGGTTCGAGGGTCACCGGCTACGGCGTGGTCAGGGAACTCTCGGGCAAGGCCGAGCTGGTGGCCACCGGCACCATCCGCACCCCGGTCAAGAAGGACATGGCCACCCGCATGGGGGTCATCTTCAACCAACTTCAGGAACTCATCCGGCTCCACGGCCCGGCGGAAGCCGCCATTGAAAGCGTGTTTGTTTCCAAGAATCCCTCGTCGGCCATCAAGCTGGGGCAGGCGAGGGGGGTCTGTATGGCCGCCTGTGCCGTCAACGATATTCCCATGGGCGAGTACGAGCCCTCCAAGGTCAAGAAGAACCTGGTCGGTGTGGGCAGCGCACCCAAGTCCCAGGTGGCCTTCATGGTGGCCCACTGCCTGAGCATCAAAAAGCCGGACTGGCCCGAAGACGCCTCGGATGCCCTGGCCATCGCCATCTGCCACTTGAATGAGCGACGCATGCGCCGGTTGATCTGCTCCTGATCTTCCAAAAAAAGAAACAAAAAAAGACCCGTCCGGTATAACCTGGCGGGTCTCTTCTTCTTCTTCTTCTTCTTCTTCTTCAGTCTTTCCACTACTTCTTCTTGGGCTTCTTGCTTTTGCTATTGCCTTTGGACATGGTGTCCATATCCTGGGTCATCTCCTCGTCCATACTCTGGTCCATCATGGCCTTGTTTTTGCCTTTACCATTGCTCTTGCCCATGCCGTGCCCGCCGCACTCCTTGGCGGTGCGGCCCCAGCCCATGCCGGAGTCGCGCATGGCCCGGATCTGGTCGCTGGTCTTGCCGCATTGCAGGGCGAGTTTGTCCACTTTGGCATTGTCCAGGTGGACCGCGCACGGCTGTATCGGTCCTGGGCCTGTTCGTACTCCATCTGCGCCTTGGCAACGTCCTTCTCCGGGGCGTTCTTCCGGTTGCGGACGGCGTCCAGGATCTCCTTGACCTTGGCCATCTCGGTCGAGGGTTCGGCGGCTTCCTGGACCACGGCCTCGCCCACCAGGGACACGAGTTCGTCCTGGGGCAGGTCCTCGCCCTGCGCCAGGGCCGGTGAGGCGGCCAGGAGGAGCAGAGTGCATGCCAGAAAATACTATGCGATTTTTTCCATGGGGGAGCTCCCTCTTTACAGGTTGGTTCCACCCTCGATTCGCGGACGGAGGAAGGAAAATCGAGTCTTGAATATAAAATTATGAGACTGCTTGGTCAAGGTGGATACCCTTTGAATTACGTTCACTATTCGGATAAAGTCACAGCACGGAGGATTTCCATGATCGGATACTTGCAGGGCGAACTGCTTTCGGCTGATGAGAAGGGGCTTGTCCTGCTCACTCCCGGTGGCGTGGGCTATGAAGTGGCCGCACCCACGTCGGTTTTGGCCAAGCTGCCGGGCAAGGGCAAAGAGGTGCGGCTGTATGTCCATACCCAGGTGGCGGAGAAGGCCATCGATTTGTATGGTTTTCTGGACGCCGACGACCTGGACCTCTTCCGCACGCTTATCTCCATCGACAAGCTCGGGCCTAAGAAGGCCATGGCCATTCTGTCCATGTTCGACGCGGCCCACCTGCGAGAAATCGCATTCCGCGAGGATGTGTCCACCCTGTCCACCGTGCCCGGCATCGGGCCCAAATCCGCCAAACAGATTCTCTGGAATCTCAAGGACAAGGTGGACAAACTCACCCCGGTGACCGGCAAGGGAACGAGTGCGCCCCAGGGGCCGCAGGGCGAGTATCTGGACGCCCTTGCGGGGCTCAAAGGGTTGGGCTACGGTGAGGACGAAATCCGGCCCATGCTTCTCGAAACCATCGATGACGAACCCGATCTCGACGCCGCCGGGGCCATCCGCGCGGTGCTCAAGAAGATCAACGCGGCACGCTCATGAGCAAATGCACTCTCCCCGAGGAAAACGTCCGGCCCCGGAAACTGTCCGAATTTATCGGCCAGGTGGACCTGCGCACCAACCTCGACGTCTTTATCCAGGCCGCTCGTGAGCGCGAGCGCTCTCTGGACCACACCCTGTTCTACGGCAACCCTGGCCTGGGCAAGACCACCTTGGCCCGGATCATGGCTTCGGAATTGGGCGTGAACATGGTCTCGACCTCGGGCCCGGTCATCGAGCGGTCCGGCGACCTGGCGGCCATCCTGACCAACCTGGAGCGCGGCGACATCCTGTTCATCGACGAGATCCACCGCATGCCGCCTACGGTGGAGGAAGTGCTCTATCCGGCCATGGAGGACTTCCAGATCGATTTGGTCATCGGCTCCGGCCCCGGCGCACGCACGGTCAAGCTCGACCTTGAGCCCTTCACCCTGGTCGGGGCGACTACCCGGCTCGGGTTGTTGACCTCGCCTCTGCGCGACCGTTTCGGCTGCATCTTCCGTATCGAATTTTACTCCCCCGAGGAGCTCGGGCGCATTGTGGAACGCAGCGCCGTCATCCTCGGCGTGGAAGTGGAGCCCGAAGGCGCGTTGGCCATCGGCCGCCGGGCGCGGGGCACTCCGCGTATCGCCAACCGCCTGCTGCGGCGTGTGCGCGATTACGCCTTGGTCCACGGGTCGGGCGTGGTCACCCGCGAGCTGGCCGAGTCCTCGCTGGAACGCCTGGAAGTGGACCAGTTTGGTCTGGACAACATGGACCGCAAGATTTTGACCCTCATGGTCGAGCATTTCAATGGCGGTCCGGTGGGGCTCAAGACTATTGCCGCAGCCTGCGCCGAGGAGGTCCGGACCATTGAGGACATCTACGAGCCGTATCTCATCCAATGCGGTTTTTTGAAGCGCACCCCGCGCGGACGGGTGGCTACGGCCAAGGCGTACCAGCATCTCAAGATGCGCATGGAAGACGGTCAGGCCTCCCTGCTCTGAGCCGCCACGTGTCGAAAATCCTTGTTTCCCCGGCCAGCTTTGGTAGAATGAGGCCAAACAACAACCTATCGGAGGTACTGGACATGGATAAGTGGGAATGCCCGTGCGGCTATGTGTACGACCCTGCGGAAGGCGACCCGGAGAACAACATCCCCATCGGGACCAAATTCGAGGATCTGCCCGAAGACTGGGTCTGCCCTCAATGCGGCGCGGAAAAGGATTATTTCGAAAAACTGTAAAAAAACTGTAACAGGCCATTGCCATCAGCCATACAAACCGTGTATGGTTGAATCACGTCAAAGGAAGTGTTTCCAGGCAACGCCAGACAAACCGCATGATTCCGAGAATCTAGACAGCGTTTCAAGGCAACCTCGTAACAACAATGTCCTTTGGTAGAGGCCCGTTCCTCGGCAACCTCATAGGCAACATTTAGAAAAGCCCCCGGAAGGGGGCTTTTTTTTATGTTCGGGCGGCTTCCGAGAGCAGGACACACCCAAGTCATTCAACGGGTAGAAGGGTGTCTTGGTGGCCCCTCCCCGCGAAGCGGAGCTAAATAGTTTGGGAGGGGAGAGGGGATGGGGCCAGGGAGGCTCCTAGTCGCGCCGTAGTCGGCGTAGCACGGCGATGGTGATGCAGGTGAGGGCGGTCCAGACGATGACGCCGGTGAAGCCCATGGCGCCGCCGAGGATCGGGTGGGTGTCCGGGAACATCCATGTCCAGATGCCGTAGCCTTGGGCATTGGCTGCGCCGTGGAGGAACCCGGCCAGGATGGAGGAGCGGTAGTGCAAGGTCATCTCGTTGAGGAACGCGCCGAAGGCGAGACAGATCAGGCACATCATCAGGACGCCCGGCACGGGCTGGCCGGGGTAGTTGAGTCCGGCCAGGATCAGGGGCGCGTGCCACAGGCCCCAGAGCAGCCCGAGAATGAGGTGGGCGGCGGGTTTGCCCAAGGGCATGAGCCGGGGCAGCAGGAAGCCGCGCCAGCCCAGTTCCTCGCCCATGCCAAAGGCGAAATTGATCAGCGGTCCAAGCGCGATGGACAGCGGCAGCATGACCTGAAGGGCTGTTTCTTGTCCGATGGGGGTGCCCGATAAGGAGGAAAGGGAGTCGAGATTGGGGTCAAAGCCGGAGAGCCCGGCACTATACGTGATGCCATACATGAGTGCGTAGGCCAGCGGGATGAGTGCTATGCCAAGAAAATAGGGGCCTGCGGAACCCATGCGCAGGGAGAGGGCTGGAACCAGACCGCGCAGAGAGGTGCGCTCCAGGAATAGGGGCACGAGGAGCGCGGCCAGGCCGGGAATCCACATGACGCCCATGAGCCATATGGCGGGCGAGGATTGGCCCACCACGTCGTCAAAGCGCAGGCCGTCCGCGATAAGCGCGCCCTCCAACCCCCAGGTGGCCGCAAAGGTGATCAGGACGAAGGCCAGGACCGGGCCGGGCCGGAAACGGCGGGGCAGGCCGTCGGGAGATTGGGGGGCGGGATCAGACATACTGCGACAACCTCTCGAAGTAGAGGTTCCGGCAACGGTTCTCGATCTCCATGAGCCGGGCAAAGGGATCGTTGAAGTCGTCTTTTCCGGCGGTGAAAAGGCCGTGCCCGTGGACGATGGCCGCGCCGTTTTGGGTCATGGCGGGCGGCAGGGTGTGGCACAAGCCGGTGGGGCCTGTTCCGACCTCGCCCGGCACGATGGGCACGCCGTCCACGGTCCGGCATTCTGTGCAGTGGACGTGGCAGTGGCCCCGGTTGGGGCAGTTGTCCCGGTCGCAGTCCATGGACATGATCACCGAGAATTTCGGGTGCCCGTGCAGGATGCAGCCATAGGCCGAGCGGCGGTAGACGTCTTCGTGGGCGGACAATTCGCTGGACGCGGTGAGTCCGTTGGTGGTCGAGCCGTCCATGGGGCACGGGTCGATGCATCCTTCCAACTCGTCAAGGGAGCTGCCGGTCTGCGAGATATAGACGGTATCATCCAGCTTGTAGGAAATATTGCCGAAAAACGAGTCTACAAGACCAAAGTCCACGACCTTCCGGCCCGCTTCGGCCATGGCCGTGACCACACTTTCCTCTTCAGTGAACGGACCGGGGGCAAAACCGGGCAGGTCGGTGCGCGGTTCGGGCAGACGGCGGACCACTTGGGAGAATATGTCTATGTAGTCGTCGTCCAGCGTGATGTTTCGGGCGCGGTTCAGGTAGTCCGAGAAGAAGAGCACGAAGGTGGAGAAGATCGCCGAGGAGACGGACACGAATCCCTGTTCCGGGGTGACCGTGCCGCAGGCGACCACGCCTTGGCCGGGGACCACGATGACTTTGCGCCGCATGAGTTCGGCGGCCATGGCCTGGGTGGAGAATTCCGGACAGACCGGGATGTCGTGCAGGAATGTCCTGGTCTCGGTGTCCTCGGGCCGGATGCCGTCCGGGTTGCGCGCGGCCAGGAAGTCCAGAATGGTCCGGTACGGTTCGGCTGGCCGGACGAATACCAGGGAGTTGATGGACAGGCGCGAGAACAGCCCGGTCAGCACGTCAATGCGCGAGTCCTGGCGGTTCCAGACCAGTTCCGCGTCCAGGCCGCCGACCAGCGGCGCGTCCTTGCCAGTGGCCGGTGCCAGCCCCTGGGCAGCTAGCTTGGCCGCGTATTTTTCGCACAGAGCTTTCATCGGTCCAGCCCCAGCCTTTGCAGGGTTTTGGCGGTGGGCGCGCCGTTTTCGTCCAGGCCTCGCACGGCGTAGTAATTGTGTCGGGCCTTCAGAAATTCCTCGCGATCGATGGGCGGAACGTCCACGCCGCCGCCCGAAGTGCCGGGCTCGGTGAAGAACCGTTCGGGCAGGTCGTCGTCGGCTGCGCCAAAGCCGTTTCCCGCGTTCATGCGCCGCTCGTTCACGGTGGTTCGCTCGCCGACTTCGAGCAAGGATTGGACTGACCAGTCACGGCCGGTGACCGCGGTGAGCGCCTTGGCGTATTCCTCGAGCCCGGCGGCCAGAAAGATGAGGCGGCAGGCGTTCATGGAGTCGCAGGCGGCGATGGTGTCCTCGGCCAGCTTGATGATCCGCGCCTTGCCGCTGAAGGTGAAACGGTCCGTGGCCACCGGCTTGCGCAGAACCTCATGGCTGATGGGGTAGGCCCGCTGGTGGCAGCCGCCCCGGGTGGACACGGCATAGGCCAGGGCCAGTCCGTAGCCGCCGCGCGGGTCGAAGGCGGGCAGTTCCAGCCCCTTGACCGTCATGGCCGCTTCCGGGCGACCGCACGATCGGGCCAGGCTGAGGGCCCCCCCGGCCTGGTCGCCGCCCTCGGCCATGGCGCGCAGTCTGGAGAGGAGCGTTTTGTCAGTGTAGTCCTTGCCAGTGATCTCGCGCAGGCAGCCCAGAGTCGACGCGGCCGAGATCGGGTCCAGGCCGAGTCTGCCGCACAGGTCCGCCGCTTCCATGGCGGCTTCCGGGTCCGCATTGCCCACGTTCGCGGTGAAGTGGGCCATGGTCTCGAAGCCGGGCAGGCTGCGTCCGTCCAGAGCGATCTTGCGGCAGCGGATGTGGCAGCCGAGGCAACCATGGTCTCGCGGCTTGTACAGTTTGGCCAGGGCGGCGGCGTTGACTTCGCTCCCCTGGTTGAAATGGGTCTTTCGGAAATTGTCCGTGGGCAGCATCCGCCGGGAGTTGATCAGGTCGAACAGAGCGTTCGTGCCCAAGTGCGAGAAGCCGTATCCGCCCATCAGCACCGGCGAGGCCATGGTCAGCCGCACGATGGCCTCGTTCGCCTCCTCAAGGGCCGCCGGGGCGTGGACCCGGACCTCTTGGGTGCCGCGTACGGTCAGGTATTTGAGATTTTTGGCCGCCCAGACCAACCCCAGCCCGCCGCGCACGCCGCCGTGGCGGTGGTCCACGGCCACCGAGGCAAGGGGCGAGCCGTTTTCCGCCGCCGGGCCGATGCAGGCCAGCGAGGTGTCTTCGGGCAGGCGTTGTTCCAGCGCGTACAGGACCGCGTCCGTGTCTTTCCCCCACAGAGATGTCTCGACCACGCGCACGTCGCTGTCGTTGATCTCGATGCCGCAGGGCGCTGCCGCGCGTCCGGTGATGACCAGACCATCGTATCCGGCTTTCTTCAACCGGGTGGGCAGGCCGCCGCCGATGGACCCGTCGCACACCGCCCCGGTCAGGGGCGAGCGGGACAGGATCGTGCCGCGTCCGGAGGTGGGCGAGTTGGTCCCGGTCAGGGGGCCTGTGAAGATGAGCAGGGGGAGCCGTGGATTGGTGTATTCGCGGTCGGCAAAGGGGCGCAGGTAATATCCGGCCAAGCCCCGACCGCCGAGGAACCGTTCGTAAACGACTTCGTCGGGATGTTCGGTGGTGGCCGTGCCCGAGGTCAGGTCAATATGGAGGACCGTGCCGGTCCGGCCGTAACATTCGCCCATGGGCAGGAATCTTCCATGAACTGCATGAAAAGGCAACCGGTTGCCCGCTTGACGATGCGGATGAAAAAGGTATTCTCCGGACCGGAGGATACATGGCCGAAAAGAAGATCGACAAATCCCGCCGCAATTTCCTGTTCGGCGCCGTAAGACGCATCAAGAAAGAGGACGAGCAGCCCGTTGCCACCACCGCCGGGGGCATCGAGGTGGTCAAGGCGGCCAACGCGCTGTATGTGGACGGGAATTGGGATGAGGCGCGCCTCAGGTACAAGGAGTGTCTCGAACAGGACAAGAACGACGCGGACGTGCGCTATCGGCTTGGGGTCTGCTCCTACAAGCTCGGCATGTACCGTCAGGCCAAGCTCGAGTTCGAGCGTACCCTGCGCATAGACCAGGGCTATCAGGACGCCTTTCTCTACCTCGGCTTGACCCTGGTCCGCTTGGGGCGACCCGAAAAGACCCCGGGCGTGTGGTCCCGCTATTTCAACCCGTCGGCCGTGAAGGTCATGCGCGAACTCAACCTGCAGCTGGGGCTCATCGAGACCAATCAGCCCGACCCGGACGAGGACATTGTCCTGGCCGTGGAAAAGGCCATTGCCGAGTCCGGCGACGCTGTGGGCTGAGGCCGAATCGCCGCGCCCAGAACGCGAAAACGCCCCGTCACCGTTGAGTGGCGGGGCGTTTTCACGTCGAGAAGGGGGGGTCAGCAGTTGCCCTTGATCTCGTCGTTGCTCATCTGCTGCGCTATTTTGGCCATCTGGGCGCGGAGATAACTGGCGGCTACATCGCCCAGGTCATCCTGGCCCGAGCTCTTCATTCCGTGCTGACGCAGGTCCTCGTCGATCTGCTTCTCCATGCGCGCGGATTCCAGGAACATGACGTAGGCCAGGACCAGGGCGGCGTTGTTGTCGTCGGAGCCGTCGCACAGCAGTTCGATGTTTTCCGTGTCCACGGTCTCAAGCAACCGGTCGATGAACATGGTGATCCACCTCTCGTAGAGCTCATGCATGATGGGGGGAATCAAGCTGGCCACCTGCTCCGAGGCATTGCCCGCAGTGCCGGTCACGGCCATGAATTCGTTCAGGGCCTCCAGGCGGCGGGTTTCGTCCTGCTCCTCGACCTTGTCGATGATGGTGGCGAAAATGTGGGCTTTTATCTGTTTCTTGTTCATGCTCGTGTTTCCGTGTCTCTACTTGGTGATAAAACCTGTCTGCAACAAAGTCTGTATCGTAATGCGGCGTTCCGGGCAAGGGGGCGCGCCCCTTGCCCTCCTCCTCGGCCTCGGCCTGCGCCTGCGCCTTTTGCTTGCATTTTGGCCGCGAAGAACGGAAACTGCTTCGGTTCCCGACGCCGTCTTGTTTCTACTCACAAGGATTTTCACATGGATTCGCTGCTCGTCACCCTCGCTCCGTTCCTCAAGGTTCTCTTTTCCTTCCTGCTCATGCTCGCGGGTATGCGCCTGCGCATTGGTCTGGGATTATCCATCCTGGTGGGCGGGGTGACCATGGGGTTGCTTTTCGGCATGGGCCTGGTCCCCATCGCCAAGACCGGCGTTCTGGCTCTGGCCCAGGATAAGTTCCTGTTCCTGGCCGCCATCGTCGGGTTTATCCTGATCCTGAGCGACGCCATGGAGCGGTCCGGCCAGTCCAAGCGGCTCATGGAGGCGCTGTCCGGCTTCCTGACCAGCCCGAGGCTTCGGCTCGTCTTTTTCCCCGCGCTCATCGGGCTGTTGCCCATGCCCGGCGGCGCGGTGTTTTCCGCGCCCATGATCAAGACCGTGTCCGAGGGCATGCGTATCTCCAACTCGGACCGGGCCGTACTCAATTACTGGTTCCGTCACATCTGGGAGCTGGTCTGGCCGCTTTATCCGGGCATCATTTTGACCCTGGCCCTGGCCGACCTTCAGATTATCGACCTCATCTCGTATACCTGGCCCGGCATCCCGATCATGCTCCTGGCCGGCTGGTTCTTTTTCCTGCGTCCCGGTGTGCTCGGGGCCAAGGATCTGGTCGTGCCCATGCCCCTGACCACCCGCAGCAAGTCCGCCGCGTTCAGGGAAGGGCTGCCCCTGTTCATCGCCATTGTCGGGGCCATCGGGCTCGAGACCGCCATCGCCGCCTTTGCTCCGTCCGTACCGTTCGAGTTCGGCGTGGTCGCCGCCCTGGGCGCCGCCGTGGTCTGCGTCATGGTTCAGAACACCCAGCTCGGAGCAAGCTTCCTGCGCCAGGTGCTGACCAAACGGTCTCTGTGGTCCATGGTCTTTGTCATCACCTCCATCTTCATCTTCAAGGATATCCTCCAGGCCGCGGGTGTGGTCACGGAAATGGCCCGCGTGGCGGGCGGCGAAGCGGCCCTGTTCGCCTCGGCCGCCTTCCTGCCTTTTTTGGTGGGCATGGTGGCGGGCATCAACGTGGCCTTTGTGGGAGCGACCTTCCCGCTGCTGCTCGGCGTGCTCTCTTCGCTCGGCATGCAGGACCAGACCATTCCGTACATCGTCCTGGCCACCTTCTGTGGCTTTACCGGCGTGATGATATCGCCCATCCACATCTGCTTCATCCTGACCTGCGAGTACTTCCAGTGCGACCTGGGCCGGACCTGGCGCAAGGTGGTGGCCCCGTGTCTCGTCTTTCTGGCATCGGGCGTTGGCCTCTTCTTCCTGTATGTCTGACCGGGCCGGGACATTCGCGTCGGACGGCCTTGCCCGGTGCGGTGTTTTTAGGTAAATACGTGGCCTTGCCCGAGTAATCGTTCCAGCAAACCATCCGCATTTGGGGGACCGTTCATGAGCCAATACGGCCATATATTTACCGAGGACACCTTGCAGACCATCTTTCCGCCCGAGCGCACCGAGGCCTTTTTCGAGGCCCTGTTCGGCGATGCCGATGAAGGCAGCTACGATATCGTTCTGGCCTTTGCCGGGAATCAGGGACAAGACCTGGATTTCGAACTCAAGCTCACCCAGCGTCCCGGCAAGTGCCTGGCCTGCAACCTGACCTATGGTCTGCCCCAGGTCTTTTCCCGGCACCCGGTCATCAACCTGAACGGCGTTGCCGACGCCGTGGCCCAGGCCGCCGGAGCCCCGGCCGCCGACTGGAAACTCGGCAACACCCGGGAAGTCTCGCGAGAACTCCACGTCGTTCCTCTGACCATCACCCTGGCCTGACGCCAAGGCTCATAGCCAGTAGAGCCGGACCGCGAGCACGCTCGCGGTCCGGCTTTTTTTGCCTCGGGTATACGTCCGGCAGGGGGAATGTTCACGGTCCGTTGTCGAAAGCAGCCCTGTGCGCCTCAAGACAGTTTTTCAACAAGAAGGGGTTCTCCCTTTTCAGGGGCCAACCGTAAGGTGATGGCGTCCTTAGAGCAAGACAAGGTGCACACTCCGCAGCCCATGCAGCGGTCTTCGCGGATGTACGCGCCTTCCTTGTTGAAGCCGATGGCCTTGAACTGGCACTTCTGGGCGCAGGTGCCGCATTTTGTGCACAGGTCCTGGTCCACCTGGGCGAGGTAGCCCGATGAGCAGACCATGGGGATGCCCATGGCGTGGGCCTTCATGGCCCCGCAGCAGCAGGAGCAGCAGTTGCAGATGGCGTAGAATCTGCCGAGCGCGATGTCCTTGAAAAACGCATGGGACACGTGGCCCCGTGCCTGTTCGGCCTTGACAATGGCCACGGCCTCGTCCGCGGTGATGGCTCGTGTTTTGTCCGGGTGATGTTCGAGCATGAAGGAGGCGAAGGGGTCGCCGATGAGGAGGCAGACGTCCGTGGGGGTGCACGGGTTCTTCATGCCTGCGCGGCAGGGACAGTCCAGAAGGACGATCTTTTCCGGATTGTCCAGGATGATGTCGCGCGCCCGGGTGTAGGGCAGCACGGTTTCGGGCAGGGCTGTGTTCACCGGGCGGTCGAGTCTGATGAGTTTGGTGGCTTCCTTCAACGGCAGTGCCTTGCCGTGATAGGCGTCGCTCCAGGTGGCCTTGGTCTGGTCCGGGTCGCCCGAGCGGTGGGCGTCGGTCTCGGTAAACGGATGGACGCGGTCGATGATGAAGATCAGCGGGACCCACAGCCAGCGCCACCACGGTTTTTTGTCTCCGGCCAGGCCTATGTAATGGTAGCACCATCGACCGTAGACGTAACCGTGGATGAACAGGAACAGGGACATGCCGTTTTCGCGGCACGCGCGGTAATAGTCGCGGGTGGATTGTTTGGCGAAGGGTACTTTCATGGTCGATTCTTGTCCTGTATCTGTTTAACAAGTTTGATAATAGTACCTGTTGATATGACAAAGTCAACGTCGAGGCCGGGACATTTGACAAAGAATCTGGTAGGTCGGGCAACGGAGGCGACAGATGACTGACAAGAGCTCCGAGGACACTCGCACCGAACTGGCGCGCCAGCGTTGCGACATGGCCGTGAAGCGGACCCGTCTGGCCAACCGGCGGACATTTCTGGCTTGGTGCCGGACGGCCCTGGCCTTCATGACTTTCGGCTTCCTGCTGGAAAAGGTTGACACCTTTGTGGCCCTACAGAAGTCCGCCGTGCCCGCGCGGGTGATCTCGGAGCTGGCCATGCTCGGCAAGTTGGCCTTTGTGGGCGGGCCGGTGCTGGTGATTTTTGCGGGGTGGCGGTACTACCGTCTCGAAAAGGAACTGGGCTTCGACTCCGGCGATCTCTATGTGGTCCCAGAGCTGATCCTGTTTGGCGTGATCATGGGCAGCGCCGCCCTTTACCTGTTTTTTCTCTAAACGGTCCCGCTCATGTTCCGCATTATCCTTCTGGGCGTTCTCGCCGCGCTCTTCTTTTCCTCCACCTTCGTACTCAACCGGGCCATGAGCCTGGAGGGCGGACATTGGGTCTGGTCCGCGTCCCTGCGTTATTTCTGGATGCTGATCATGCTCCTGGGCTGGCTGGCGGCCACGGGCAAGGCCCGGCTGGCAGCGGATTCGGTGCGGCTTTTTATCCGCCACTGGGTGTTCTGGACTGTGGCAGGCTCGGTGGGCTTCGGCGTGTTTTACGCCCTGATCACCTTCAGCTCGGCCTTTGCGCCGGGCTGGGTGGTGGCCGCCACCTGGCAGACCACCATCCTGGCCGCACCGATCGTGCTGCTCGGCTTCGGGCGCAGGGTGCCGCTGGGGGCCATGGCCCTGACCGCGCTCATCTTTGCGGGCGTGGTCCTGATCAACCTGGAACAGGCCACCGAGTCCGGCCTGCACGAGGTCCTGCTCGGCGCGTTGCCCGTGCTGGTGGCGGCCTTCGCCTACCCCTTCGGCAACCAGCTGGTCTGGGAGGCGCGGCGGGGCGAGAAATCCTTCCTTCCGCACATCGACCACCCGGCCATGGACGATCCGTTCTGCCGGGTGCTGCTCCTGACCATCGGGTCCCTGCCGCTATGGTTCGTGCTCATCGCCTTTACCGCGCCGCCGCTGCCGTCGACAGGACAGCTGGTCCAGACGGCCATTGTCGCGGCCTGTTCGGGCGTGGTGGCCACCAGTCTGTTCCTGGTGGCCCGGAATACGGCCGGGTCCACGGCCGAGCTGGCCGCCGCCGACTGCACGCAGTCCATGGAGGTGGTCTTTTCCCTGGTGGGCGAGGCTATCTTGCTGGGGCACGTCCTACCCGGCCTCATGGGTTGGCTCGGCATCGGGCTGACCATGGGCGGGCTGATGCTCTACATCACGGTGCAGAGCCGAGGCTAATCGACTTCCGGCATATGGTGGAGGTGTTCTCCGGCAAAGCCGACGGTTACCGCGGAGCCGCTGACCAACTCCCGATTGAGGACCATGTGGCGATCCACCAGGGCTGTTATGGCCTGGTCGTCGCAGCGCACCACGGCGGTCCAGGTGAATCCTTCGCGCTCCAGCCGTTCCACGGTTCCTCGCAGGACTTGCCAGTCTTTTGGAAAATCCCCCATCCCTCCTACGAACACGTCTTCGGGCCGAAGGGCAGTGAAACCCCGCGTCCACATGGGCAGTTCGGGCAGCGTCTCGAAGGCGTGTCCCGCGAAGGTGCAGCACCCTTTTGTAGAATGGGCCGAAAAAACGTTGCTCATGCCCACAAAGGAGGCGGTGTTCGGGCGGGTCAGGCCGAGCAGGGCGATGCCCACCACCGGGGGGGATCATGATGGGCAGGTCCACCAGACTCTCGACCACCTTCTTGCCGGGGAATTCGTTGCGCGCCAGGAGATAGGCCAGCGAGGTGCCGAAGACGAAGGCGATGCCCGCAGCCATGGCCGAGGCGGACAAGGACAGCCAGATGGAGTTCATGACCTCGGCGTCGCCCAGGGTCTCGACAAGGACTTCCCAGGTGGGGCCAGCCAGGGTGTTCAGCATGGGCAGGCCAATAAACAGCAGGACCATTGCGGTCGAGGCGAGCATCCACCCGTGGAATATGCGGTCGGGGAGGGCGGGGATGAAGCCCCGCCCTCCCCGGCTGGTTGTCTCGGGTATGGGTTATTCGGAGACGGTCGCCAGAGGTTTCAGGGACTCGGGCAGCTTGCCCATGCCGTCGGCGGTGGTGCGCACCGGCACGAACGGCGGCTGGCCCATTTCCTTGAGGATCTTCAGCCCGCCCTCGGGATCGAACAGGTAGGCCAGGAAGGCATCGGCCGCCTCGGGATTCGGGGCATTGTCGATCTTGGTGATCCCGTAAGTGATGGACTTGCCCACGCGGTCGATGAAGGTGTCGGGCTTCTTGCCGGTGACCTTGACCTTGGCGGTGGCGTAGAAGGCGTTCATGGCCATATCGCTCAGGTTCAGGTGGTTGTTCAGGGTAACGTACTTGAGGTTGTGCTGCACGGCCACGGACAGATATTCCCAGGCGTAGTCCATATGCCCGGCCTGGAGCAGGGAGATGAGCTCCACGGATTTAGGCCGGATGTTCTTCTCGGGCCGGTTGGCCAGAAGCTGGTCATACAGGCCGGGCCGCTTGTAGAATTTCTCGGCCAGTTGCAGAACCATCAGGGAGCGGTAGCCGCACGGGTCCAGGTTGGGGTCGGAGTGGCCCCATGCCACGCCCTTGCGCAGGAGGATCTCGGCCCAGTTGTCGGAGTTTATTTCATCCGCGAACTTGGACTTGTCCGTATAGCACAGGACCATCTGGTTGGAGGCGAAGCGTACGTTCCAGGAAGCGAACTTGGGGATCAGGTTCTTGTCGATGACCACGAAGTCAGCCGAGGCCATGATGTCGGCGGGCTTGCCCACCTCGGAGATAAGCCGGGCCATTTTGGTGGAGCCGCCCGCCTCGCGCAGGACGTCGACCTTGGGGTACTTGGTCTCGAAATTCTTTTCGATGGCGGCGAAGGGCACGGACAGGCTGCCGGCGTGGAAGATGATCAGTTTGCCGGATGGCTCGGCCTGGGCCGCGCCTGCGAGCATGAGCAGAGCCAGGGCCAGGGAGGCGAGGAAGGCAGTGAAGCGATGCGACATTTTCACTCTCCTTGAGAGATTGAGATGCGTTGCTTATTGGCTATATCGAATTGTGCTCGTTGATGAATAATGTGTCAATTATTCAGTTAATCCAGACTATTGAGGTACGATTTTAGAGCATCTCAACTCAAGGTTTCGGCACAAAAAAAGGCTGCGCCGAAACGCAGCCTTTCCTATTGGCATTAGGCAGTTTTTAACCGTTATCCTTGCCCTTTTTCTTCTTTCCATCCTCACGGTGCCGCACCAGGGCCGTGAGCTCGGTCTTGCGCAGGCGGATGGACAGCGGGGTGACTTCGACTTGTTCGTCGTCCTTGATGAAGTTCAGGGCGTATTCCAGGGTCATGGGCTTGACCGGGGTGAGGATGACGGCTTCGTCCTTGCCCGAGGCGCGCATGTTGGTCAGCTTCTTTTCCTTGGCCGGGTTGACGTTGATGTCGTTGTCCCGGTTGTGCTCGCCGATGATCATGCCTTCGTAGACCGGGTCGCCGGGGATAACGAAGATGCGGCCGCGCGGCTCCAGGTTGAACAGCCCGTAGGCCACGGCCTTGCCCGCGCGGTCGGCCACCAGGGAGCCGGTGTACCGGGAGGTGAACTCGCCCCGGTGGTCGCCATACCCCTCAAGGTAGGAGTTCATGATGCCGGTGCCCTTGGTATCGGTCAGAAATTCGTCGCGGTAGCCGATGAGCGCTCGGGACGGGACCGAGAACTCCAGGCGTACCCGGCCGGTGCCGTGGTTGACCATGTTGGTCATGCGGCCCTTGCGGATCTGGATTTTCTCGGTGACGACACCCATGAAGCTCTCGTCGCAGTCCACGTACAGGTGCTCGATGGGCTCCAGTTTCTTGCCGTCCTCGTACTTGAGGATGACCTCGGGACGGCCCACGGAGAGCTCGAACCCCTCGCGGCGCATCTGCTCCACCAGAATGGCCATCTGGAACTCGCCGCGTCCCTTGACCAGGTAGGCATCCCGGCCTTCGGTCTCGTCCACCTGGATGGCCACGTTGAGCAGGGTTTCCTTGCGCAGCCGCTCGCGGATCTTGTTGGTCTGGACCAGCTTGCCTTCCTGGCCCGCCAGGGGCGAGGTGTTGATGCCGAAACGCATGGATACGGTGGGTTCGTCCACGGTGATGCGCGGCAGGGCCTTGGGGGCTTCCTTGGTGCAGATGGTGTCGCCGATGTGCACGTCCTCGATGCCCGCGACGACCACGATGTCGCCGGGTTCGCAGGTGTCGGTGGGGACCACCTTCAGGCCGTCGTAGGTCTGCAGCTTGGTCACCTTCAGCGGCACGGTCCGGCCTTCGTCGGCCAGGCACAGGAGTTGGTCGTTGGACTTGGCCACGCCGTGGTGGACCTTGCCGATGGCCAGCCTGCCCACGTAGTCGGAGTAGGAGAGATCGGAGACGAGCATCTGGAAGGGTTCGTCAGGATCGTGCACCGGGCCGGGCACGTGCTCCACGATCATGTCGAGCAGGATGTGCAGGTTCTCGCCGCGTTCGTCCGGGGACTCCATGGCGATGCCGTCGCGGCCGATGGCATAGAGCAGGGGAAAATCGAGCTGTTCCTCGCTGGCGTCCAGGTCGATGAACAGGTCGTAGATCTCGTTGAGGACCTCGTCCGGGCGGGCGTCCTGGCGATCGACCTTGTTGATGACCACCATCAGGGACAGTTTCTGCTCCAGGGCCTTCTTGAGCACGAAGCGGGTCTGGGGGAGCGGGCCTTCGGATGCGTCCACCAGCAGGATGGCGCCGTCGGCCATGGACAGGGAGCGCTCCACCTCGCCGCCGAAGTCGGCGTGGCCGGGGGTGTCGATGATATTGATCTTGGTGTCTTTCCAGCAGACAGAACAGTTTTTGGCGGCGATGGTGATGCCGCGCTCCCGTTCCAGGTCCATGGAGTCCATGATACGTTCGTCCACATCCTGGCCTTCGCGGAAGAGGCCCGACTGCTTGAACATGGCGTCCACCAGGGTGGTCTTACCATGGTCGACGTGGGCGATGATGGCGATATTGCGAAGTCCGTTGTTGTATACTTTGTTGCTCATGGTTTCTCCAATAATAAGTAATAGGCGCAAGTACGCAGGGAAGCGGTTAACCGAAAGCGGGTCGGCTGGCAAGTGGAGATTTGGCGTCGGACTGGAAAAATCACCCCATGCGCCCGCGCTTGGTTCGTCTATCGCGTGGGAGAAGCTTGGGAACGACGCCGGTCGACAGCGTCCTGATTCAGGGTTTCCCAACCCAGGCGGTCCGTCTCATGAAAGCCCGTGGCATTGAGCATGGCGCGGATGAAACCCTGACGGCTGAGTTTTCTGAGTCCCTTTTGCAGGGCGGTGAAAATCTCCTCGCCGTCAGGAGCGTTGCGCGAGACCATGAAGTGGCGGCTTTCGATGAGTGAAAAGCGGATGCCCGGAACCGGGACGAACCGTTTGCCTTCCATGATCCGCTCCATGCCGGGCTGGTTGCTGGCCTCCATGGGGATCCAGTCCGCCCGGCCCGCCAGGATCATTTTGATCAGGCTGGGGAAAGTGGGGGCCTGGATCAGGTCGGTGATCCCCATGTCGTTGAGGACCTGCCGGTCATTGTCCCATACCGTGCCGACTATACCGCGCCCGGCGCGGTTCAGCTCCTTCACGCTGCGCGCGGCGAGTACCTTTTGGTTTTCCGGAAGACAGTAGAATAGCTTGTGAAATTCCCCCGCAGGAGTTACGGGATCGCTGAGGTACAGGTCCTCGATGTTTTGTTTGTCGTTCAGGACGAAGGTGTCGAGCTGCTGGCCGGTCATGACCGCGTTGCCGCAGAGAACCTCCTCCACGGCGCGTCGGGAGTTGCTCGTTTTGACGAAGGATATGGGGCTGTCCACACCGCCCA
>Ga0075011_10000595_pt1 | contig 19382 bp, 19 predicted proteins | sample TARM_MetaG_T_14_FD_72354 | JGI IMG/M metagenome (GOLD analysis project Ga0075011, IMG submission 72354) | Freshwater microbial communities from Pennsylvania, USA, analyzing microbe dynamics in response to fracking - TARM_MetaG_T_14 | ecosystem: Environmental > Aquatic > Freshwater > River... | reverse complement strand
CCTACGCGGCGCGGGACACACCAACATCGCCGCAGCCCTGCGACACCACGCTCGCGACATCACGCGGCCCATCAGCCTGGTCCTGGCCGCATGACCAGCGACTTTGCCGGGGCCCTGCCTCCTGCATCAAGGACTTCATCTCCTGGTTCCTGTACTCGGTGGAGGTCAACATCCGCTCGGCGACCATCGTCGGCATGGTCGGCGGCGGCGGCATCGGGCTGGTGCTCTTCTCGTCCCTGCGCCGCTTCCGGTACGCCGAGGCGGCGGGCATCATCCTCGTCCTGGCGGCGCTCGTCGTCCTGGTCGACCTCCTCACCACGTTCCTGCGCAAGAAGGTGCTCGACCATGGCTGACGCCGTCCTTCACGCCGCCGCCCGCCCGACGGCCCTGCCCGCCGGGGTCCAGGTGGCCCGCGGCGGCCGCCTCCGGGTGAAGCAGGCCGGGCAGGACCGCCCGATCACCGTCTTCCTGCTGGCCACCCTCGCCGTGACCGTACTCGCCTTCACACAGCTCGAGGTGGACTGGGGCCTGCTCGCCTCCCGGGCGGCCAACCTGGGCACCGTCTTCTTCGAGCTCGCGCAGTTCGACCTCGGCCGCCTCGGCCCGACGCTGGAGGCCTTCGGGCAGACCATCGCGATCACCGTCCTGGCGACCGTCTACTCGCTGCTGGCAGCCCTCGTCTTCAGCGCCCTCGGCAGCCGCAACATCGTCCGCAACGCGCTGGTGAACCGGGCGGTGACCACGTTCTTCACCTTCATCCGCACGATGCCGACCCCCGTGATGGTGCTCATGGCGATGACGGGCTTCGGCCTCGGTCCCGTCCCCGGGATCATCGGCCTGAGCATGTCCTCGATGGCCTTCCTGGTGCGTGCCTTCATCGAGGGCTTCGAGAACGTCCCCGCCGAGACCATCGCCTCCCTGCAGGTCACGGGCGCCTCGCGGCTTCAGGTCTTCCTCTCCGCGGTGCTGCCCTCGGCCCTGAGCCACATCGTGGCCTGGACCTCGCTGCGCTTCGAGATCAACTTCCGCGAGTCGGCGATCCTCGGCATGGTCGGCGCGGGCGGTATCGGCGGCATCATCCACTCCTCGCTGAACGGCTTTGCCTTCGGCGCCGCCGGCTTCGCCATCTTCCTGGTCTTCGTCTACGCCTATCTCGTCGAGCTCGGCTTCACGAAGGTCAAGAACACCTACATCCGCTGATCGAAGCGGCCTTCCCGTCCGACGGCGCCTGCCGTCGGCGGTCCCTCCCTGGACGACACCGCGCCTGCGCGCCGTCGTCCTCCCCACCCCAGAAAGTGACACACCCCTGCCATGAAGCTGAACCGCATCGCCCGTGCCGCTACCACCGTGGCCGCCGCCGCAGGCGCCCTCGCCCTCGTCGCCGGCTGCACCCCGGGTGCCGCCGCCGCGGAAGGCGAGCTGGAGGTCTTCCGGATCGCCTACCTCCCGAACGAGGAGGCGCCGCACGTCATCGACGCCCGCACCTCGATGCAGGAGGGCCTCGAGGCCGCGCTCGGCGTCGACGTGCGCGAGTACATCACCACCGACTACGCCGCGATGGTCGAGGCGATGCGCCTCGAGCAGGTCGAGATGGCGTTCTTCGGGCCGCTGTCCTTCACCCGCGCCTACGAGCGTGCCGGTGCCATCCCGATGGCGCAGTTCGCCCCCGAGGGCAACCCGGACCTCGCCGAGATCCGCTCCATCATGGTCGTGCGCGCCGACTCCGACATCTACTCGCTCGACGACATCGAGGGCCGCACCATCGCCTTCGTCGACCCCGACTCCACGACCGGCACCCTGCTGCCGTCGAACGCGATCATCGAGCACTTCCCGGACCGCGACCTCGACCTGCACGACCTGCAGACCAACGGGGTCCTCTTCGACGCCGTCGCCTTCTCCGGCGGGCACCAGCAGTCCCTCAACGCCGTCCTCATGGGCGACGTCGAGATCGCCCCGATCTCGTCCCGCTTCCTGGCCGCCGGCATCGAGCGCGGCGACTTCGCCGAGGACTACCTGCGCGTCATCTACGCGACCGACATCGTGCCGGGCAACACCCTCGCCGTGCGCCCGGGCCTGCCTGCGGACCTGATGGCCAACCTCGAGACCTTCCTCATGGAGTTCGACGACGAGGTCTTCTTCTACGGCTTCCAGGGCAACCCGGCCCTGCGCTTCTTCCGCACCACCCTGGAGGACTTCCAGGAGCTGATCGAGCTGGACCGCCGCCTGAACAGCTGACGTTCGTCGTCGCTCAGTCGCAGGACCCCGGTCGGACCTCCGACCGGGTCCTGCGACTGCTGCGCTCCGCGCCAGGACGACGGCTGGAAAGACGTTCAGAGAGCGAACAGCACGTCCGACTCCGTCACCACGGTGCCCGGCACCGCCCGGAGGGTGAGGGAGCCCGGCGTCGCCTCCAGGGCGACGACAGGGACGATCGGAGAACGGCCGCCCGCCTCGACGTCGGCGGGGTCCCAGACGGTGATCGGCTGCCCGGGAACGACCTCGTCGCCCTGCGCGACGAGCAGGGTGAAGCCGTCGCCGCGCAGCTCGACGGTGTCGATGCCGAGGTGCACCAGCACGGCTCGGCCGTCGTCGGTCGCGATGATGAACGCGTGCGGGTGCAGCTTGAGCACGCGCCCGCCGACGGGGGCGACGGCGGTGCGGCCCATGGACGGGTCGGGGACGATCGCGACGCCGGGGCCCACGAGACCGCCGGAGAAGACGGGGTCGGGCACGTCGGTGACGGCGATGACCGTGCCCGCGACCGGGGCGAGGACCTCCAGCATGGGGCCGACGCTACGCCGGGCGCGTCGGCGCGTGCCGCCTGCGGGCGCGTTCAGCGCGCGACGTCGTGCAGCGAGTCTGCCGTGCGCGCTCAGCGGCCCCGTCTGCCGGCGTTCTTCCGGGCGCTCTGGCGGGCCGACGTGGCGCGGGCGGCGGCCTTGCGGCGGGCTGCCTCCGCGCGGTTCACGGCTGCGCTCCGTCGCGCTCCGGACGAGCCGGTCGTGGCGGGCTTCTTCTGGGGCTCCGGCTGGGAGGCCCTGCCACCGGAGCGGGCGTCGAAGCGGGCGCCGGCGCGGCCGCGGGAGCTGTTGGCCGTGCGGCCGCGCACGATGCCGACGAACTCGTCGACCAGGTCTGTCGTCCGCTCCGAGACCCACACGAGGCCCACGGGTGCGGGGGGGCCGCCGTCGAGCACGCGGTGCGTGACGTCCTTGCGGTGATGCAGCCGCGCGAGCGACATCGGGACCACCGTCACGCCGGCCCCGGCAGCGACCCAGGCGATCGCCTCGCCCGTCGTGGGCGGGCGCTCGGGCTCGCCGGCCGGGTCGACGGACCCGTCCTCGCGGTACGCCACGGGCCGCAGCCCGGGAAGGGGGGCGCGCGGCGCGGTCCCGGCCGCATCGCCCGATCCGCCCGGGACCGCGGCGCCGGCCTGCCCCGTGCCGTAGAGGACGTCGTCCGCCGGGAGGTGCAGGACGTCGTCCGCGAGGTCCGCCGTGGTGACCGGCTCGTCGGCCTCGGTGGCGGCGAGCAGGTGGTCACGCGAGACGACGACGACGGGCAGCTCCTCGTAGAGGGCGATCGCGCTCAGCCGTGTCTTGTCCACTGGCAGGCGGGCGACGGCGGCGTCGATGTCGCCGCGCTCGAGGGCGGCGACGGCGTCGGCCGCCTCCACCTGGACGAGCTCCAGCCGCACGTCCGGCAGACGGTCCCGCCAGGTGCGGGCCCACTTGCTCGGGGTCGCACCGGGGACGTACCCGAGCCGGAAGGTCGGGGCAGGCTGCTCGCTCACTGAGCCAGGCTACGCGTCGTTCCAGGTCGGCACGTACCCTTGACCCATGGCCACCCCCTTCTCCCAGCAGGTCCTCAAGCCGTCGAACGCGGCCAAGCGCCTCGGCGTCTACCTCCCCGCAACGCCCCAGGAGTTCCAGGAGAAGGGGATCACGCGTGCCGAGCTCGAGGAGCTCGAGAAGAACCCGCCGGAGTGGCTCTCGAAGCTGCGCTCCGAGGGGCCGCACCCGCGACCCGTCGTCGCGGGGCGTCTCGGCGTCTCGATCGCGGGGCTGGCGCGCGGCGGCATCGTCGACCCGCTGACCACCGAGGAGATCGACGACCTCCGCGCCGACCCGCCGGCCTGGCTGGTCGCCGAGCGCGACGTCGCGCGTGGCGTCCGCGAGGAGGAGGAGCGCCTCGCCAAGAAGGCCGCCGCCGACGCCGCCCGCGAGCGCCGTCGTGCCGCGGGTCGCCCGGCCGCCGAGGGCTGATGCCTCCCGGCCCGACCGCCCTTCCCGTGGCCCTTGCCCGGCTGGTGCCGTGGCCCGAGGACGGTTCGCGTGCGAACGGGCCGGTGGCCGTCGACGCCACCGACCGGCTTCTGCTCCACGAGGTCCAGCCCTGGCTGGAGCGCGTCCTCGCCGTAGGTCATCCCGCCCGCCCGCCCGCCGTGGTGATCGGCGACCGCTTCGGCGCCCTCACGGTCGGCCTGGGTGTCCTCGGCGTCCCGGCCCTGCGCGTGCACACCGATGCGGTGACCGCGGAGTCGGCGATCCGGCACAACCTCGGTGCCGGCCACGGCGCCCCGGCGACGTACGAACGCGTCGCCGTCGAGATCGTCGCGGCCCTCACCCCCGACCTCGTCCGTGACGCCCGCCTGGTCCTGCTCCAGCTCCCCCGCTCGCTGGGCGAGCTGCAGGAGATCGCCGAGCTGGTGGCCCGCGAGGCCGCCGACGACGTGGTCCTCCTCGCCGGGGGCCGCGTCAAGCACATGACCCCCGCGATGAACGAGGTGCTCGCCGCGGCCTTCCGCGAGGTCCGTGCCACCCTCGCCCGTGGCAAGTCCCGCGCCCTGGTGGCTTCGCGCCCACGCCCCGAGGCGCGTCAGGCGGCCCCGTCCTTCCCGGCGGCGGCGGTGCTGCACGACGCCGAGCTGCTCGCCGCGACCGGACGACCCGGCCAGCGCGGCGTCGCCGTCGTCGACCCCAGCGGCGTGACCGGGCGAACCACGCTGCGCGGTATCGCCGTCGTCGCCCACGGCGGCGTCTTCGCGGGCGCGACCCTCGACCTCGGCACCCGCTCGCTGTTGCGCACCGTCGACGGCTGGCCCACGCCGTCGAGCGCGGTCGACCTCGGCTGTGGCACCGGACTGCTCGCCACCGTGCTCGCGCTGCGCAGCACGGGCACCCACGTCGTCGCGACGGACCGCTCGGCCGCCGCCGTCGCCTCGGCGCGGGCCACGGCCGTCGCCAACGGCGTCGGCGATCGCGTGACCACGCTGCGCTCCGACGCCGGAGCGGGCATCGAGGACGCGAGCGTCGACCTCGTGCTGTGCAACCCGCCCTTCCACGACCGAGCCGCCGTCACCACCGACGCGGCCCACCGGATGTTCGCCACCGCGGCCCGCATCCTGCGGCCGGGCGGCGAGCTGTGGTGCGTCTACAACTCGGTGCTGCGCTACCGCCCGGCCCTCGAGCGCACGGTGGGTCCGACGACCCAGGCGGCCCGGGACACGCGCTTCACGGTGACCCGCTCGGTCCGGCGTGAGCACGCGAACGCCCTGCCCCGTCCGTAGGGACGGCCGGGGCAGGGCGTCAGAGGGGGCGCGTCAGGCGTCGCCTGTCACGAAGCCCGCCGGCTCAGGCGTCGCGGCGCTTGATGACGAAGGCGCCCACGACGAGCGCGACGACGGCGTAGATCGCCAGCACGGCGAAGCCGACCCAGGGGTCGAGCATCGCGACGCCGCCGCTCGCCATGGCGCCACCGCCACCGGCCGGGCCGAAGCCGACCATCGCGTCGCCGAGGATCAGCTGTTCGCCCGCGGTCGAGGGCAGGGCCCGGTTGATGTAGCCGACCCAACGGACCGTGGGAGCGACCGCGACGATCAGGCCGAAGATCATCGGGAGCACCATGAGGGCCCCGATGACGGCAGAGATGCCGCCGGCCGTGTGGCGCAGGATCGTGCCGACCCCGAGGGCTAGCCAGGCCACCATGATCAGGTAGAGCACGGTGCCAAGGATGGCGCGGACCTGGCTGGCGTCGCCGAAGTCGACGGTCAGGCCGTGGTTGTTCAGGATCGGGTAGCTGACCGCCCAGGCGAGGGCCAGGCCCACGACGGCGACCAGCACCGTGGTGACGGTCAGCACGATGAGCTTGGCCCACAGGGTGCGCAGGCGACGCGGCGAGGCCGAGAAGGTCGCCCGGATCATGCCCGAGCCGTACTCGTTCGACATCACGAGGACGCCGAGGATCGCAATGGTGAGCTGCGCGAGCTGGTAGCCGATCACGACGACGAGCACCGCGACGGACGAGAGGTCCGGGCCAGCGGCGACGGCGTCGCCGTTCTCGGGGCCGAAACCCCCGCCGGGGTTGTTGATCATGATCTGGATGACGGCCGAGAACAGCAGGGCCAGGCCCGCCATCAGGACGACGGTCAGCGTGAGGGTCCACCACGTCGAACGCAGTGTCCACAGCTTGAGCCACTCGGCCTTGAGCATCCGCAGGAAGTTGACCTTCTCGTCGGCGAACGGCGAGACGAAGTGCGGGTCGCCCGCTGCGGCGGGACGGGATGCGGTCGGGGTCGCGGCGCTCATCGCTGGCCTCCGTCGGTGTTCGGGGTGTGAATGTCGACGGCGTGGTACTCGACGGCGTCGGCGGTGAGCTCCATGTACGCCTCCTCAAGAGTCGAGGCGACGGGGGTCAGCTCGTGCAGCACGATGCCGTTCGTCAGGGCGATCTCGCCGATCGCCGGCGAATCGAGACCGGTCACCGTGGCGACCTTGTCACCCTCGGGAGCGCCGTCGTCGGACAGCCTGACCACGCCGCCGGCGGCCTCGACGGCCGGGAGCAGCGTGCTCAGGCGCGGGGTGCGCACGCGCACCGAGCGCTTGGACGCGGACTCCACGAAGGCGGCCATCGGGGAGTCGGCGAGGATCTTGCCGCGGCCGATCACGATGACGTGGTCGGCCGTGAGGGCCATCTCGCTCATGAGGTGCGAGGAGAGGAAGACGGTCCGGCCCTGGCTCGCGAGGTAGCGGGCGAGGTTGCGCACCCACAGCACGCCCTCGGGGTCAAGGCCGTTGACCGGCTCGTCAAGGATGAGGGTCGACGGGTCGCCGAGCAGCGCGGACGCGATGCCCAGGCGCTGGCCCATGCCGAGCGAGAAGCCGCCCACGCGCTTCTTGGCCACGGACTCCAGGCCGGTGAGCCCGATCACGTCGTGGACGCGCTGGGCAGGGATGTTGTGTGTGGCGGCCAGAACCTTGAGGTGCTGGTAGGCCGAACGTCCCGGGTGCACGGCGCGTGCCTCGAGCAGCGCGCCCACCTGGGACAGGGGCGACGCGTGCTGGGCGTAGCGGCGGCCGTTGACGGTGACGGTGCCGGCCGTGGGCCTGTCCAGGCCCATGATCATGCGCATCGTCGTGGATTTGCCGGCGCCGTTCGGGCCGAGGAAGCCCGTCACGATGCCCGGTCGGACGGTGAAGGAGATGTCGTCGACGGCGGTCTTCTCGCCGTATTTCTTGGTCAGGCCATGTGCCTCGATCATGGGGGGGAGCCTACGGTGCCGCGCGGCTGATGACCCGCATTCCTGGCGACGAGGGACCCGGGGATCACCCTGATTTCTTCCCTGAGCGCGCATGTCCTGTGGACGGCGCTGTGGACGGGGCTGGCGATCGCGGTCCCGAACGGCCAGGATGGGAACTGAACGCGTCCCCGCTGCGTTGCAGCGAGGGACGAACGTGGCCCCGCCACCCGGTGGGGCTGGACCCGGAGGAGCTCGTGAGCAACCCCTACTTCTCGAACAGCGCCGTCTTCGGCGAGCCGCGCCGCACCGGCGGCGCCGGCCGGGTGGCAACCGCGCCGAACCAGCCGAAGTACGGCCAGTACGCGCAGACCGGCGCCTTCGGCACGCAGGCCGCCGACGCAGCGTCGCTCGAGGCCATGTACGGCGCCCCGGCGGCGACGACGGCCGACACCAAGCGCCTCACCTACGACGACGTGATCATCAAGACGGGCGGACTGCTCGCCCTGCTCGTGGTGGTCGCGGCTCTGACCTGGCAGATGGCGCCGGGCCTGTGGCCGATCGGCATGGTCGTGGGTCTCGTACTCGGCCTGGTCAACGCCTTTAAGCGCCAGCCGAGCCCCGTGCTCATCACCCTGTACACGATCGCCCAGGGGGTCTTCCTCGGCGGCATCTCGTTCGCCTTCGAGAACGTCACCGTGGACGGCGGCACCGCCCTGAGCGGCATCGTCTTCCAGGCGGTGCTCGCCACCCTCGCGACCTTCGCGGGCGCCCTCTTCCTGTACAAGTCGGGCCGCGTGCGGGTCACCCCCCGGTTCACGCGCTTCCTGCTGATCGGCCTGGTCGGCTTCATGGCCTTCCAGCTCATCAACCTCGTGCTGGTGTGGACCGGCGTCCTGTCCGGTGCCGGGGCTCGCGGCGGCACGCTCGGCATCATCGTGAGCCTGATCGCGATCGGCCTCGCGACCGCGTCGCTCATGGTGGACTTCGAGTCGATCAAGCGGGGCGTCGAGCAGGGCGTCCCCGCCCGCTTCGCGTGGGCGGCCGCCTTCGGCCTGCTGGTCACCCTGATCTGGCTGTACCTGGAGTTCCTGCGCCTGCTGGCGCTGCTCCAGGGCCGCGACTGACACGCCGCCTCAGGACGACGGGCGTCGCGCTTCGGCGCGGCGCCCGTTTGTCGTCGCCGTAGGCTGGCCGCGTTCGTGTCCGACGACGAAGGGTTCCCCTCGTGACTGACTCCCCCGCCTCCCTGCCCACCGCCACCGGCGGTTTCGGCGACAAGCCCACGCTCACGTTCCCGGACGGCGGCGCGCCCGCCGGCCTCCAGGTGCAGGTCCTCGAGGAGGGCACCGGCCCCGTGGTCGAGGCCGGCCGCACCATCGTGGTCAACTACTTCGGCCAGACCTGGGGCGGCCACGTCTTCGACAACTCGTACGACCGCGGCTCCACGATCGACTTCCCGATCGGCGTCGGCGCCGTCATCGGCGGCTGGGACAAGGGTCTCGTGGGCCGCAACGTCGGCGACCGCGTGGTGCTGTCCTGCCCGCCGGAGTACGGCTACGGCATGCGCGGCGTCCCGCAGGCCGGCATCGGCGGCGGCGACACGCTGGTCTTCGTGGTGGATGTTGTCGGAGTTCGCTGACACCGCCACCTGAGGTGCCCCCTCCCCTGCGGCCCCAGAGCATGAGGATGCGGCTGGCAGGTGCGGTGCCGGTGCCGTGCCGGCGGTGCTCAGCGAAGCTTGTGCGTCTCGGCCGGTGCGCGCAGGGTCAGGATCAGGGCGAGCGGTGCGACGCCGGAGCCGATGATCAGCCAGCCGATGCCACGCACGGCGTCGGCCATCGTGTTCTGCATCTCGGTGTACGCGTCAGCTCCGAACCGCACGTCCTCGGCACCGAAGATGAGGACGAGGCCGACGATGATGGCGATCACGAGCCAGATGGCCGCGACGACCAGGCCTGCGGCTCCTTGGATCTTGGTGGCCGCGTTGGTCGGCTCGGGCGGGGTCACGGGTCGGTCGGCGGGCTGAGGTGTCAGGGGGTTCGTGGTCATGGCTCACGGTGGCATCACGGCGGACGAGTGCGCACGGCACGTGGCCGATAGAGAACGCCCTGGGGGTGCTCGGTGGGGTGGTGAGGGTGGCCTGGGCGGGCCACCGCGGCATCTGCCCTACTCCGGCCGTGGAGCCGGGGTAGGTACGCCGCGTGTGTACGCGGGCGCCGACGGGATGCATATCCGCAGGTCAGACAGGGTGCCCCCGCCGGGGTTCGAACCCGGACTTGGCCGATTTTAAGTCGGCTGCCTCTGCCAGTTGGGCTACGGGGGCCACGCCGGTGTCGGGACACCATCTCACCCGCACTCACTCGCAGGCGCGAGGAGCACCGCACGCGGCGCGTGCGGTGCTCCTCACGTGCGGGCGGTCGACCGCCTCAGGAGGCCTTGCCCTCGGCGGCCGTCTCGGCGGACGACTCGGCCGTCTGCTCGATCTTCGTGCCGAGCGGCGCCGGTGGCACGGCCGCCTTGCGGAACTCGTCGCGCGGGTCGTGCACGGAGCCCAGCGAGACGATCTCGCGCCCCATGAGGAACTGGCCGATCCAGCCGATGACGATGCGCACCTTGCGGTTGCCGGTCGGCATCGCCATCACGTGGTAGCCGCGGTGGGCGATCCAGGCGAGCGGGCCGCGCAGCTTGAGGAAGCCAAAGAGCTCCGCGACGCCCTTGTACAGGCCGAGCGATGCGACGACGCCGACGTTCTTGTGCACGTAGTCCTCGACCTGCTTGCCCTGACGGTGGGCGACGATGTTGTCGGCGAGCTTGCGGGCCTCGCGGATCGCGTGCTGGGCGTTCGGCGGGCAGAACTTGCCAGGGTTCAGCACGTCCGGGACGGCGGCGCAGTCACCGGCGGCCCAGGCGTCCGGCACCACGGTCCCGTTCTCGTCGGCGATCTGGAGGGTCGGCAGGACGATCACGCGGCCGAGCGGGTCCACCGGCAGGTCCGAGTCGTCCTTGATGACCGGGTTGGCCTTGACGCCGGCGGTCCAGACGATCGTGTCGGACTCGAACTCCACGCCCGTCGACGTCTTGACGTGGCCGTCGACGCACGAGCTGAGGAACGTGTTGAGATGGAACTCGATGCCGCGCTTCTCCATCTCCTCGAGCGCCCACCTGCCCATCGGCTCGGAGACCTCGGGCAGGATGCGACCCGAGCCCTCGATCATGACGAAGCGCAGGTCCTCGGGAGAGATGGTGTTGTAGTTGCGGGTCGCGTACCGCACCATGTCCTCGATCTCGGCGATCGCCTCGACGCCGGCGAAGCCGCCACCGACGAAGGCGAAGGTCAGCATGCGCTTGCGCAGGTCCGCGTCCCACGTGGACGAGGCGACGTCCATGCGGTTGAGCACGTGGTTACGGACGGCGATGGACTCCTCGACGTTCTTGAAGCCGATGGCGGTCTCCGCGAGCCCGGGGATGGGCAGCGTGCGTGAGACGGAGCCGAGGCCCACGACGAGCTCGTCGTAGGTGACCTCGTAGTCCGGGCCGGCCTCCGGGTGGATCGCCACGCGCTTGGCGCCGTGGTCGATGGCGATGACCTTGCCCTGGAGGACGTCCACGCCCTTGAGCGCCCAGCGGTGCGGCGCGACCACGTCGCGCGCCTCGATGGAGCCGGCGGCAGCCTCGGGGAGGAACGGCGCGTACGTCATATAGGGGCGGGGGTCGACGACGACGATGGCGGCGTCGGCCTTCTTCAGCTTCTTGCGCAGGCGGCGCGCGACATACAGGCCCACCGATCCGCCACCGAGCACCAGGATGCGCGGAATCTTGCGAGGGCGGGGCGAGCGCGTCGACTCCGGGGCAGAGGCGACCGCGGTGGCGTCGTTCTGAAGCATGGGGGGAGTCTAGGCCGACACCTCCGGCCGTTCGCGCCCGTGGCAAAGGATCACATCATGTCGGACCTGCGGTCCCGCTCGGACGCGCTCTGCACAGCAGGACGGCGCACACCGGCCCCCTGCCGCCGGTGTGCACCGTGACGCGTGCCGCATCCCGCTGCGTTCAGCCCTCGGGCTGGGGTGCGACCCCTGCCGCGCCCTCACCGTCGCCGCCACCCTCGTCCAGAGCCTCCTCGCCGTCACCGGCAGGAGCACTGTCGGCGGGCGCCTCCCCCGTGGGCGCTTCCCCCGTGGGAGCCTCGCCCGTGGGAGCCTCGCCGTCGGGCTGTTCGGCCTCGACGCCGTCCGTCCCGGCGGCGTCCTGCACCGGCCCCTCCTCGGGTTCGGGCACGGGGATCACGACCGGCGAGAGGGCGAAGGGCCAGCGGATCGGCTGCGGCTCGCGCCCGGGGAGGGGCCAGGGGAAGCCGGCGCCGTCCCACTCGACGTCGTGCTCGGCGAACTCCGGGAGGGGGAAGACGTTCCACCGCAGCCGGCCGTCCTCCGAGAGGGTGCCGAACGGGCGCAGCCAGAGGCCGTCGACGGACCAGACCTGGCTCTCCCACCCGTCCCCCGCGGGGTTGAGCTGGATCGGCCGGCCCTGATCGTCGAAGAGCTGGACGTTCTCGAGCGGCCGCCCCTCGGCGTCGTACGGGAAGATGTTGAGGACCTGCTGGCCGTCGACGAAGACACCGGCGTCCGGGACGCCCGACGTCCCGCTGTTCGGGTCCCAGCCCCAGCGAGCCTGGTTCGCTGTCGACTCGCTCAGCGGGACGACGCCGATGAGGGCGACGGCAGAGGCGACGACGGCGAGTCCCTTGACCCACCGCCACGGCTGCCACCGGCCGCGCCCCCACTGCACGCTGACGACCACGGCGACGAGGAACCAGAAGAGGGCGATGCCGTGACGCGGCACGAGGGTCCAGAAGCTCCCGCGCGTCAGACCGTCGAGGACGGCCGCGACGAGCCACCCGCGTGCCACCCAGCCGAAGGGCCGCAGGGAGACGACGAAGTTGCGCAACGCCGCCCCGGCAGGCAAGGCCGTCACTTCGGCCCACCCGCGGTCCCACCGCCCGCGGGCCCGCTCGACGAAGGCCGAGAGCCCCGTGGCCCGGGGGGTGGCGGCGGCCTCCGGCAGGCCGGCGGCGGCGCACAGCTCGGCCGCGTACCGGGCAGGCGGGCCGAAGATCGCGGTGAGGTCAGTGAGGTCAGTGAGGTCGGTGAGGTCGGCAGCGTCGGTGGCCGTTCTGGCGCCGGTGCCACCGGAGTCGCCGTTGCCGGAGTCACCGTCGCCGGAGGGCCCGTAGCTGCGGTCGGCGAGCCCGCAGCCGTGGTCGACGAGCCCGAGGTTGCGGTCCGCGACCGCCTCGGCGAGGTCGGCCTCGAGGCCGTCGGCGAGCTCGTCGACGACGTCGGGGCCCAGGTCGGCCAAGTGCAGGCGCACCGCTTCCGCGTAGCCGCGGACGCGTGCATCGATCGTCGCGGTGGTCATCACGCCGCCGTCCTCTCCGTGCCGAGCAGGGTCCCGAGGGTCTCGGCGAACACCTGCCACTCCTTGCGCTGGGTGGTGAGCATCGACCGCCCCAGGGGGGTGATGCCGTAGTACTTGCGGTGCGGGCCCTCTTCCGAGGGCAGCACGTAGCTGGTCAGTGCTCCCGCCGCGTACAGGCGCCGCAGCGTCCCGTACACCGAGGCGTCGCCGACGTCGTCGAGGCCCGCCTGGCGCAGACGCCGGACCACGTCGTAGCCGTAGCCGTCCTCGTCGTGGACGACGGCGAGCACCGCGGCGTCCAGCACTCCTTTGAGGAGCTGGGTGGTGTCCATGGCATCCCTTCTCGTCTCGCTCTCCCTTTGTGCTCCGCACGGTAGTACGCAGTCCGCAGTACTGCGCAAACGACACGCCGTGGGTGCCACCATCCAGCCGGGCGTCAGGAGATCGAGGCGGCGATCCCGTCGAGGATGTCGTGCTCGCTGGTGACGACGTGCGTCAGCGCGCCGCCCGCGGCGGCGGCGTCGTCGCGCACCCGGCGCACCACCGCGGACCACACCAGGGCACCGGCGCCGATGACGTCGGCGCGGCCGGGCTGCAGAAAGCCGAGAGCGAGGCGCTCCTCGCGGGTCATGGCCAGGAGGCGGTCGCACGCATCGAGCACCTGGTCCACAGGAAGCACCGCTCCCCCGATGGCCTCGCGGTCGTAGGCCGTCAGGCCGAGCGCGAAGGCGGTGACGGAGGTGACGGTGCCGGCGAGGCCGAAGAGGGTCGCGGTGCGGGCGAGCGGGACGACGGCGGCTGCGGCGTCGAGCGCGGCGGCGATGTCGGCCCGCGCGGCGGCGACCTCGGCCTCGGTGGGCGGATTGCCGTGCAGGTGCCGCTCGGTGATGCGCACGGAGCCGACGTCCATCGACCGGGCCGCCTCGGGGGCGTCGACGCCGAGGACGAGCTCGGTCGAGCCGCCGCCGAGGTCGACCACGAGGAACGGGCCCTCGTGCGCCGCGGCGACCGCGCTGGTGGCGCCGCGGAAGGAGAGGCGAGCCTCCTCGTCGCCGGAGACGACCTCGGCGTCGACGCCCATCGCCTCGCGGACCCCGGTGAAGAAGGCCGCACGGTTCGACGCGTCACGGGTCGCCGACGTCGCCACGAAGCGCGTGCGCTCGGCACCGGTCTCGGCGATCACCCGCGCATACTCGCGCGCGACTGCCAGGGTGCGTTCGAGGGCATCGGGCGCGAGCTCGCCGGTGCGGTCGACGCCCTGCCCGAGCCGGGTGATGGTCACCCGCCGGGCGACCTCGGTGAGGGAGCCGTCGGCGGCGACGTCGGCCACAAGGAGGCGGACGGAGTTGGTGCCGCAGTCGACGGCGGCGACCCGCCGGGAGCCGGCGGGAGCGGAGGACGGAGAGCCGAGAGTCACGGCGCCTACCCTCTCACCTGCCGCCGACCCCCACGCTCGCGACGGGAGTCAGCAGGTGCAGCGTGTGGGGGTCCACAGGGGCGCGGCGAACTCGAGCGCCCTCTCCCCCATCGGGTTGACCCCCGGACGGGCCAGCGCGTGGGCGAACAGGACGTGAAGGCACTTGACGCGCGTGGGCATGCCGCCCGCCGAGATGCCGTCGATCTCCTCGACGTGGCCCAGCTCCTCGCGGTCCGCGAGGTACGACTCGTGCGCCTTCTGGTACCCGGCAGCGAGTTCCGCGTCCTCGTGGAGCCACTGCGTCATCTGCTTCATCACGCCGTTGGCCTCGAGGCTCGACGCCGCCGCCACTGCCCCGGGGTGCGTGAGGTAGTAGGTGGTCGGGAAGGGGGTGCCGTCGGGGAGACGGGGGGCGGTGCGCGCCACGAGGGGGCGACCGCACACACATCGCGCCGCGATGCCGACGACGCCGCGGGGCTTGCGCTGGAGCTGCTCGGCGAGCACCTCGAGATCGGCGGGGCCGACGTCGGACGGGTTCTCCGGAACGGGATGGGAGGTCACCCGCCGATTCTCGCAGACGGCTCGCCCCCGTCGCCGGCGGGCTCCGGCTCCGGCTCCGGCGGACCGTCGGCGGTGCGCACCGACTCCCAGAGGGCGGCGTACCAGGGTGTGCCGCCGCCGGTGAGGGCGCCGACGACGCCGTCGTCGACCGGCCGGCCCGTGACCGGGTCGAGGTCCTCGACGATCTCCTCGCCGCCGACCGTGCGCCAGACGTGGTCACCCGGCATGGCGTACTGGAGCTTGTCGCGGGCCTGGCCCTCGACGTAGGCGGGATCGTCCCAGCGCTCGAGCTCGCGCTGGAGGGCCGCGGACTCCGCCTGCCGCTGCTCGAGGGTGGTACGGACCTGATGCAGCTCCATCTGCTGCTGCACGGCGGCCCGCACGGTGGGCACGAGCAGCACGGCGGCGAGCAGGACGACGACGCCGAGCACCAGCAGCCGGACCGTGAGCACCTCGAGCCGGGGCAACCCATAGCGGGACCGCCCCCGCTCAGCGCGTGGCGGCCCTGCCGCGCGATCGAGGATCGCCCGCGCCCCGCGGCCGCGCGCCGATGCCGGGACGGACCCGTGCACCGTCGTCCGCCCCCTCGCCGTCGTTCGATCCCGCGGGGTGGCCGTCTGCTCCCGCGGCGCAGTCGTCCGATCCCCCGGCGCCGCCGTCCGATCCGGCGGGGTGGCCGTCTGCTCCCGCGGGGCCGCCGACCGCTGGCTGCTGCTCCGCCGCGGCCGGGACACGGCCGGGGACACGGGCCGTGACACGGGCCGTGACGCGGGAGCAGAGGTGGGGCGGCGCGCGGGCATGTCCTGATTCTGCCGAGCCCGGTCTCCCCACCTCCGGACCCCGCCCGGCGCGGCGTCGGCCTCACGCCGGGAGCGCTGTCGGGCGGCGACCGGCGGTGTGGCGTCCCGTGCACCGGCGCAGGCGGGTTACCGTGCGCGGGACATAGCCTCATGGACTGTCCGCTCGCGCAGCGACCACGCCCTGCGCCCCGAAACTCCCCGCCGCATCGGCAGAGGTGACGAAGATGATGGTTCTTGCGCTGGTCGGCGGCCTGGCCGCCCTGATCGGCGGTGCGGAGGTCGTCGTCAAGTACGGCAGCAACCTGGCTCGTCGCCTGCGGATCTCGCCGATGATCATCGGCCTGACCGTCGTCTCGATCGGCACGTCGGCCCCGGAGCTCGCGGTCGGCATCGACGGGATGGTCCGCGGTGCGCCCTCCTTGGTGCTCGGCAACATCGCCGGGTCGAACATCGCCAACGTCCTGCTGATCCTCGGCATCGCCGCGGTGCTGAAGCCGATCGCCGTGCGCGGGGACTCGCTCAGGCTGGACCTCCCGGTGATGGTGGGCGTCTCGCTGCTCGCGTGGCTCCTGGTGGCGGACGGCACGGTCACCACCATCGAGGGGACGGTCCTGCTGGCGGTCGCCGCGGGCTACCTGTGGCGGCTGGTCGCGACGGCACGCTCGCGCACGACGACGGACCAGCTCGTCGTCGAGGAGGAGGACCACTCTCCGAACCGCGGCACCGGCTGGCTGGTGCTCGACCTCGCGCTGGTCGCCGTGGGCATCGCGGTCATCGTGCTGGGCGCGGACTGGCTCGTCACCGGCGCCGTGGGCCTGGCCGAGCACTTCGGGGTCTCCGAGGCGATCATCGGGCTGACCGTGGTCGCCATCGGGACCTCGGCCCCGGAGCTGGCGACGACGGTCATGGGAACCCTCCGCGGTCAGCAGGACCTGGCGCTGGGGACCATCCTGGGTTCCAACATCATGAACCTCTCCCTGATCCTCGGCGGCTCGCTGCTCTTCGGACCGGCGTCGGTGGGGGTCGACCCGCACATCACGACCATCGACCTGCCCGTCATGACGGCTGTCGCCCTGGCGTGCATCCCGGTCTTCCTCACCGGGCGGCGCATCTCCCGGCTGGAGGGCGTCCTCTACCTCGTCGCCTACGTGGCCTACCTCGGGCTGCTGCTCGCCACCCGCGCCTGACCGGCGCCAGCAGCCTGCGCTCTCGCCCTCCGAACGGGACGCCGCAACCGGGGGCGGCAGGCGCCAGCCGCTCCGAGGGCTCTTGGCACCCGTGCGATTATTCGCCGGATGGACCCCCTGATGATCGCTGTCCTTGGCGTGCTCGTGGCCATGGTCGTCATCGCGGTCACCGCGGTGGCGCCCCGCACAGGCGTGTCTGCCTCCCTGCTCCTGGTGGTGCTCGGCGTCGGAATCTCCTTCCTGCCGTTCGTGCCCGCCGTCATCATCCCGCCCGAGCTCATCCTCATCGCAGTGCTGCCACCGCTGCTCTATTCCGGCTCCGCCCTGCTGCCGACCATGGACCTGCGGCGCGACATGCGCGCCGTCGGCGGGCTGTCGGTGCTGCTGGTCGTCGTCACCGCCCTGGCGCTCGGCGTGATGTTCTGGGCGCTGCTGCCGAACCTGTCCCTGGCAGGTGGCATCGCGCTGGGCGCGGTGGTCTCCCCGACCGACGCGGTCGCCACATGGATCGCCCGGCGCATGGGCGCCCCGCCGCGCCTGACCGTGGTGCTCGAGGGCGAGTCCCTCCTCAACGATGCGACGGCGCTGACCACCCTGCGTGCCGCGATCGCGGCCAGCGCGGCGACGGTCTCCGTGTGGGAGATGGTCGGTTCCTTCGCATGGGCGATGGGTGCCGCGGCGCTCTGCGGGGTCCTGACGGGCCTGCTGGGACTCGTGGTCCGCCGCCCGATCGACAGTGCGGCCCTGAGCACCTCGGTGTCCTTCGTCGTGCCGTTCGTCGCCTTTCTCGCGGCCGAGCTCATCGGTGCCTCGGGCCTCGTCGCCGTCGTCACCGCCGGGCTCACCACCGGCTGGGGGGCGGCCATCTACCTGACTCCACAGGACCGCGCCGCCGAGCATTCCAACTGGCGCACGGTCGAGCTCCTCCTCGAGGGTGGAGCCTTCCTCTTCATGGGTCTGTCGCTCTTCGGCATCATCGAGGAAGTCCACGCCGAGCGCGGCTCGATCTGGCTGGCCACCGGCATCGCGACCCTGGCGATCGTGGCGCTCGTCCTGGTTCGCGCCGCATTCATCGGGCCGCTGCTGTGGAGCCTGGCCCGGCGGGCGAAGAAGCTCCGGGCCGGTCCCGAGGTCGTCGAGCGGCTCGGGCAGCTCGACCGCACCAACGTGCTCGACTCCGAGCGCGGCAACCGCTGGCTCAGGCACCTGGCCCATCGCCGCGACTACGACGTCGCCTACCTGCGGGATCGGCCCTTCGGCCTGCGCGAGGGCGTGCTGCTCATCGCGTCGGGCATGCGCGGTGTCACGACGGTGGTCGCCGCGCAGACCCTCCCCCGCGACTTCCCGTACCGCTCCACGCTCATCCTCATCGCCTTCTGGGTGGCGGCCGGAACCCTGTTGATCCAGGGCAGTACCATCGCACCGCTCATCCGTGCCCTCGGCCTGGCCGACCAGGACGGCGGCTCCGCGACGGGCGCCAACCTGCTGCGACACATGGTCGGCGAGGTGGGGCGCGAGGTGCTCGAGGACCCCGGCCTGCGCCGCCCCGACGGCTCCGCGTACGACGACGAGATCGTCGCGCGCACCCGCGCCGTCGTCGTCCTGCACGACCCCCCGGCGGAGGACGTCACCGACGCCGACACCGAGGTCGCGGAGACCGGCGTCGTCGAGGCGCTGGAGCGCGACCGGTCGCTGCAGTACCGCGAGCTGCGCATGCGTGTCATCCGCGAGCAGCGGGCGGCCCTGCTGCGCGCCCGGGCGGCCGGTGCCCACAGCTCGCGCGACCTCGAGCACGCTCTCGCCGTCCTCGACGCCCAGCAGATCAATCTGGACATGGCCTACCCCGCCGTGCGACCGATGGACCACTACGGCTGAGCTCGCAGGCTGCGCGGACTGATCTCGCAGACTGCGCGGAGACGACGGCGGGCCGCCCCTCCGGAGAGGGACGGCCCGCCGTCGTCGTGCCAGGTGCTGCGCTCAGCCGTTGAAGCGCGGGAAGGCCGAACGGCCGGCGTAGACGCCGCCCTCGTCCAGGGCCTCCTCGATACGCAGGAGCTGGTTGTACTTGTTGATGCGCTCGCCACGGGCCGGGGCGCCGGTCTTGATCTGACCGGAGTTCGTGGCCACCGACAGGTCAGCGATCGTGGTGTCCTCGGTCTCGCCCGAGCGGTGCGACGTCATGGTGGTGAAGCCATTGCGGTGCGCGAGCTCGACGGCGTCGAGGGTCTCGGTCAGGGTGCCGATCTGGTTGAGCTTGACCAGGAGCGAGTTGGCCGACTTCTCGGCGATGCCACGAGCGAGGCGCTCCGGGTTGGTGACGAACAGGTCGTCGCCGACGACCTGCACCTTGTCGCCGACCTCGGTGACGAACGCGGCCCACGCGGCCCACTCGTCCTCCGACAGCGGGTCCTCGATCGAGACGATCGGGTACGAGTCCACGAGGTCCGCGTAGAACGCGATCATGTCCTCGGACGAGTGGACCT
>Ga0075011_10000594_pt1 | contig 19393 bp, 19 predicted proteins | sample TARM_MetaG_T_14_FD_72354 | JGI IMG/M metagenome (GOLD analysis project Ga0075011, IMG submission 72354) | Freshwater microbial communities from Pennsylvania, USA, analyzing microbe dynamics in response to fracking - TARM_MetaG_T_14 | ecosystem: Environmental > Aquatic > Freshwater > River... | reverse complement strand
CGCGGCCATGGCCGCGACCATGGAAGACATCCTGGGCGAACGGCTGGACAGCGGGCTGGTGGCCACCAAGTACGGCCACGGCCTGGACCTGGCCCGGACCGAGGTCATGGAATCCGGCCACCCCGTGCCCGACACGGCCGGAGAACGCGCCGCCGATGCCCTGCTTGAACGCGCCGCCGACGCCGGGGAACGGGACCTTGTCCTCTTTCTTCTGTCCGGCGGGGCCAGCGCCCTGGTGCCCTCGCCCCTCGGCGCGGTCTCCCTGGCCGACAAACAGGAGGCCACCCGCAGGCTGCTCGAATGCGGCGCGGCCATCGGCGAGATCAACGCCATCCGCAAACACCTCTCCCGATTCAAGGGCGGGCACCTGGCCGAAACCCTGGCCCCGGCCACCGTGGCCACCCTGATCATCTCGGACGTAGTCGGGGACAGGCTGGACGTCATAGGTTCCGGGCCCACCGCGCCCGATGACTCCACCTTCCTGGACTGCCAGGCCATCCTGGACAAGTACCAACTGTGCAACCACATGCCGGATAGCGTGGTCCGGGCCGTGGCCGATGGCTGCGCCGGGCGGGCCCCGGAGACGCGCAAGGTCGGCGATCCTTGTTTTGCCCGGGTGCGCAACACCATTGTGGCGGGCAACGCCATGGCCGTTCACGGTGCCGCGGGCGCGGCCCGCGCCCTGGGCTATACTCCGGTGGTGGTGGACCCGGCCATGGAGGGCGAGGCCCGTGACAGAGCCGCCCAACTCATCCAGCTGGCCGGTAAATACAGCCTCGGCGGGGGCGAAACCAAGCCGCCCGTCTGCCTCCTGGCCGGGGGCGAGACCACGGTAACCATCAAGGGCTCCGGCAAGGGCGGCCGCAACCAGGAATGGGCCCTGGCCGCCGCAGTGGAGATGGCCACCCTGGGGGCCGCTGGCGAGCGCCTTTCGGCCATGAGTCTGGGCACCGATGGCACCGACGGCCCCACGGACGCGGCAGGAGGCATGGCCTTCCCGGACACGGCCTGCGGCGAGCGGTCCGAGTCCGCCGGGCGCGCCCTGGCCGACAACGACGCCTACCACTTCCTGGACGGTGCGGGCACCCTGCTCAAGACCGGCCCCACCCGGACCAACGTCATGGACGTGGCCGCCGTACTGGTGGACCCGGCCTGATCCGGAGCCGGGCACGGAGCATCCCACCGGTCCATATGAGGAGACGAATCATGCGCAACACCCTGATCCAGACCGGTTGGGCCGCCCTGGCCACGGGGCTGCTCATCGTCGCCTGCTACCTGTTCGTGGACCGACCCGTGGCCGAGGCGGCCCAGACCCTGCGCGGGACTGCCTGGCACGTGGCCGCCAAAGCGCTGTCGCAAACGGCCAACCACCAGTTCTTCAACGTCCTGGTGGTCGCCGGGCTGCTCATCGGAAGCGTGGACGGGTTGATCAACGGGCTGACGGATCGTTCTCGGCATCTTCTCTACATCTGCCTGACAGTGGCCTGCGCCATGCTGGTCGGCGACGTGTTCAAGGAGTTCTTCGGTCGCGCCCGCCCGCCGCTGCTCTTCACCAAGGGGGTGTACGGCTTCTTCCCTCTGACCGGGGGAGGCATGCATTCCTCCTTTCCGTCGGGCCACACTCTGCGCATCTTCTCGTCCATGACCGCCCTGGGGCTGCTTCTGCCACGGCTGCGCATCCCCGCTCTGGTCCTGGCCTGTGCCGTGGGCACAAGCCGCGTACTTGCCCTGCGGCACTACCCGTCGGATGTGCTTTTCGGCGCGTTCATCGGCGTGACCGCCGCCTTGTGGGGCTGGCGGCTGCTCCGGCCCGATGCCGTTCGCCCATCGGACGGCTAGACCATATTCAGGTGGAATAAAATGATTTTATTGAATGGCAAACCATGGTAACCGCCTGTCCATGAAGTGCCCTATTTGTGGCGCGGCCGTTCGGCCGCAAGCATCCCGATGCCGTCACTGCGGCCGCCCCCTGGCCCGAAACAACGACGCCCTCAGACGGACCATGCCCCTTTCTCCGCGCCTGGCCTTAATCTGCGGCACAACGCTGGCGGCCGCCGGAGGCATGCTGATCCTGTACGGTGCCAACGTCTTCGCGACCGTACTCCTCGGCCTGGGACTGCCCCTCGTCCTCATCGGCCTGCTCATGCGCTGAACAATCAGCCGCCACACGCGACAAGCCCCCGCCGGAATAAATCCCGGCGGGGGCTTGTCGCGTGTGGCGGGGGCGCGGGCCGGACGTCTACCGGCTGGCCAAACCGCTGGCGGTAAAGGTCATGGTCCCGATGTCGCCGAAGGTGGTCGCCTGGCGCACGGTCAGCTTGAGGGGATTGGCGTAATCCACCTTGAAGGACTGGCCCTCATCAAGAGGCTTACTCCCGGCCGTGGCCACCAGCTTGTCGTCCGGGCCGTTGCTCCAGGCGGATTCGAACACATATTCGCCCTCGGGCAGACGGTAGCTGCCGCCAGGGGTCCAGGGAATGAGCAGGTTCTGGCCGTGTTTGTCGCCCAGCCGCAGGGCCAGGACCGTACGCGGCCGGATGTCGACATAAAAGGTCGCTCGGGGTGCGCCGGGCGTCTCGCGGACCACCCGGAATCGCGTGGCTCCTACGGAATCGGCCTTGAGCGCGTACTTGGCCATGAAATTATCCGGGTCAAGGATGATCTCCCAGCCCAGGTCCTGGCCGTTGTTGGCCCAGGGAATGGCTACGAACCCCTTGAGATTGATCACTTCCTTGAGATCACTGCCCCACATGCCCTCAAGAATGAGCTGGTCGCCCAGCACCGTGCTCAGTGTCTCGCCGTCACGCACGAAGACCGGATTGCCGTTAAGCCAGCAGACGAACACCGGGGTGTCGTCGCCCGGAGCGTTGGGCATCTTGCCGGTCCAGCGGATCTTGGTCTTGGCCACTTTGCTGCCGTCCGAGCGCAGTTCCAGCTCGGAAAACGGCTCCAGGACCATGCGCCGGGCATTGATCAAGTTCACGCCGGGCCGGTCCGAGGCGAACAGGGCCAGCTCCGGGGAAAATTCGCTCGGCCCCGAGGAGACCGACTTCACGGCCAGAGTCGTGCCCGGGACCAGATTGATGACCCCGCTGCCGCCCAACGTGCGGCCGTTGACCGTGACCTTGATCCCGGTACGGGCGTACGCACGGACGTCCTCGTCCGAGAACTCGGGCGGAGTGACCTCCACGCCGAGCCGGTGCAGAAGCATGCGCGTGGCGGTCAGCTGCTGGCGGACTTTCCAGTCGATCTGGCGGATGGACTTGGAGACCTCCACGGCCATGGCCGGTATATTGTGCTCGGCCAGGGCGTAGCAGGTCAGGGACTTGCGCATCTCAGGATAAGCGGTCCCCTGGTCAAAGGTCTTGGTGTTGAACAGCCTGAACTTGTAGTCGCTCATGCCGATGTGGTCGTTCAACTCGTCCAGCACAAGGTTCACGGTCCGGGCCAGGTCAATCTTGTTATAGACCAGGGTGTCCACGATGATGGACTGGCCGTACCGCTTGGGGTTGCGCAGGTTGTCCACGTAAGTCGGGTTGTAGAACCCGCTACCCTCGTGCAGGTGAATGAAGGCGTCCGCCTGGTTGAGCAGAAAGCGGATGACCCGGGCCACGCGGTCTTCGTAAAAACGGTTGTAGTTCTGGTCGAAGCGCCTGTTCATGTCCACGTTGATCTGGCGCTTGCACAGATTGATGGACGGCACGTTGGCGCGCGGTAAAACGATCAGGTTGCCGCGCAGAACCGTGCCCTTGGACAGGAGCTGAGCGGTGATGTAGCCCGATGTCTCGTCACCCTGGATACCGCCCTGGACCATGACCGTCGGGCCGGGCTGCTCGCCCTGTAGGTAGACGACCCGAAGAGGGTATTGGGTGCCCGCAAAAAAGGAATGCTCCCACGACCCGGCAAGGACGGGGGAAGCCGAGGCGAGGAGGGTCAGACTAAGAAGCCAGAATGTGATAGAAGGGATACGTCTCGGCAAAAATGACATCGCCATCCTTTCCCTTGATTTCAAGGCGCAACCCGAAGAGGTCCTTGCGCTCCATGCCCTCGGGCAGGAGGAAGGTGGTCCGGATGCGCTTGAAGCGTTGAATCTGGAACGACAAATCGTCCTTGTTGGTCTCGGCGTCCTCGGCCTGGCCGTCTTTGGTCAGGTAGATGAAATCCGCCTGCCCGGCCATGGCTTTGGAAGCCTGCAAATTGTTCAGTTCGAAGGAAACAGTCAGCTTGCGCCCGGCCAGCTTGGCCTGCATGTTCTCCACGCCCACCTGACGGGTGTCGGTGCGGGTGAATATCTTGTTCAGATTGATCTCTTCACGCGGCTCGGGCTGCTGCTCGACCTCGGTCGTGGCCGCGGCCAGCAGAGACTGCAACTCGGTCGGATCATAGGATTCGAGGATCTTCTCCATGTTGCCCAACCGCTCCAGGCGGACCTCGGCGTCCACCAGCCGCTGTTCCAGCCCCTTCTTCTCGGAATGGAGGGCCGCGTTGATCCTGAATCCGCGCACGCCCATGTAGATGCCACCCGCAGCGCACAACACTAGAAAGACCTGGCTGAAGACGAACATTTTCAACCAGAACGGACTGAGGCGATACCGGGTCACGTCCCGGTCATCCCTCATGAAGAGCACACTGTACTTGGAATCGCTCATTTCATCCGTCTCCACTGCTCGCTGTCGATTTTCCAGGCATCTCCCTCCGGCACCAGAATCAGGGTCTTGCGTCCCCGGTCCTGGTAACCGCTGGCGTCTGCGAACACCTGGTCAAAAACCACCTTGAGCCCCATGGGATGCAAAGCGACTTTCAGATCATCAACCTCCAACCTAACAGGAGGCTTCTCCTCCCACAACGTCTTTTTGTATTCGGCGATACGCGCCGCTCCCTTGCGGCCACCCTGCCTGGCGTTGGGTTCGTAAAGATTCCCGTAGGTTTCCGCATCCCGGTTGAGCCAGGCCTCGCGCCATCGCTCCACCAGCGCCCTGGCCTCGCCCGACTTGGAGGTCAGGTATTTGGCATCCAGCTGCTCCATGGCCGGGACGTACTCGCGACCGGCGATACGCCATCCCCCCTGGTCGTCCCGCACCCAATAGAACCGCTTGCCCGTGGTCGAGGCCATGCCCCTGGTACGGTAGTACTGGTCGAACCAGGTCACCCAGTAGCCGGGGCCGGGCACGGCCCGGACGTTGTCGACCATAACCTGTATCCAAGGCTGGGAGGCGAAAATATTGCGCTTGTGCTCCTCGAATCCTTCAAAGTCCAGCCCCTCGGACAGTTCCAGCAGCGGGCCGTCGTAGTAGGAGAAGAACTTATCGTCCTTGGCGCCCCAGTCGCGGGCCCAGGCTTCGAGCGTCTTGGCCAGGGTCAGGGCCGTGACCTCGCTCTCGCCCGGCTCGGCGGACCAGTTGATGTCGTCGGCGATGACCACAGGCGTTCCGTAGGCGGCGTCCAGGGCCACGTTCTTCATGTCCGGGACCTTGAGGGCCACGCAGCCCAGCGTGTCGCGCGGCAGGAAGGCCTTTCCCCGGCCGTGCAGCCAGATGCCGGATCCGGTCTTGCCCTTGATGCGGTCGATGGGGTTGGGATAATTCAGGGAGTAGGCGATATTGCCGTACAACCCCCAGTCCAGCTTGCGATTGATGCGATGCCCCACGAAGTAGACGCCCTCGGGAGTGCGCATGTCGCCTTCCACCGCCTTGTCGCCCACGGACTGGCCCGTGGTGCAAGGGAATCGGCCAACCTCGTGCAGGGGAGACCGCTGTTCTAGGACGAACAACTCCTGGGCCTCCTTGTCCACGGCGATGATCCGCTCCGGCCCGTATGCATGGGAAGAGAGCAACGGCTCCCATCCTCCGGCCAGGGCCGTGGTCGCGGACAAGATGATTGTCAGGACAATGAAAACTACCCGCATATACTCTCTACCGCTCCTGGTTACCCGCCCCGGACCAAGCGCCTCCCCCGGCGAGTCCTATTTCCCCGCTGCCAACAGTTCCTGCCGGGTGAAGATGGCGTTGAGCTCAAGCCCCGCCTCCTTCAACCGCTCCCGACCGCCCTCTTCGCGGTCCAGGACAGCCAGAACGCCGACGATGTCGAGCCCGGCGTCACGCACCCTCTCGGCCGCCGTGATCAGCGTACCGCCGGTGGTGCACACGTCCTCCAGCAGGACAACCTTGTCGCCCTGGCTGAAGTTGGCCAACCCTTCAAGATACTGGTTGGTGCCGTGGCCCTTGGACTTCTTGCGAATGATGAACCCCGGCAGGGGCCGCTCCTCCAAAAAGGAGACCACGGTCACCGAGGTGACCAGCGGATCCGCCCCCAGCGTCATGCCGCCCACGCCCTGCACCTTGTAGTCCTTGAGCATTTCGACGAACAGCCGCCCGATGAGGTAGCCGCCTTCGGCGTGAAGCGCCGTCTGCTTGCAGTCGAAATAATAGTCGCTCTTCTTCCCCGACGTCAGCGTGAAGTCGCCCTCCTTATAGGAGAGCTTGAGCAGGAGCCGGGCCAGCCTTGATTTGAGTTCCGTCATCCTAGTTTACCTCGAAAACGCGGTCGAAAACCACATCTTCATACCTTTTGTAATACGAAGGGTCAAAAGCTTCGTCAAGATCGTTAGAAACGAGATGCTTGTTTACTTCCGGGTCGTTACGGACCTCATCCTCAAACTGGACGCGGCTTTCCCAGCAGCGCATGGCCACCTTCTGGACCATTTCGTACGCCTCCTGGCGTTTGAGCCCGGTGTTGATAAGCTTGTTCAGGACCCGCTGTGAATAAAAAAGACCGAATGAACTCAACAAGTTGCGCTCGATGACGTCTTCCTTGACCACCAGCCGTTCGAGCACGCCCGCCATGCGGTTGAGCATGTAGTCGATCAGCGCGGTGGAGTCCGGCATGATGACCCGCTCCACCGAGGAGTGGGATATATCGCGCTCGTGCCACAGGGCCTGATTTTCCATGGCCGCCACGGAGTTGCCGCGGATGACCCGTGACAGGCCGCAGAGGTTTTCGGCGGAGATGGGGTTCTTCTTGTGGGGCATGGCCGAGGAGCCCTTCTGGCCCTTGGAGAAGCCCTCCTCCACCTCGGAGACCTCGGTGCGCTGCAGGTGCCGCAGCTCCAGGCCGAGGCGCTCAATGCCTCCGGCCAGCATCGCCAGGGCGGTGAAATACTGTGCGTAGCGATCGCGCTGGACGATCTGGGTGGAGTGCGGATCGGGCTCAAGATCAAGGAAGGCGCAAGTACGCTCCTCCAGTTCGGGGCCGGAGTGAGCGAAGGTGCCCACCGCACCGGACAGCTTGCCCACGCGGATGTTCTCGCGGGCCGCTTCGAACCGGACCTTGTGCCGGGCGAACTCCGCATAGAAGCCGGTAAATTTCAGGCCGTAGGTGGTAGGCTCGGCGTGGATGCCGTGGGTCCTGCCCATGCACAGCAGCCCCCTGTGCTTGAAAGCCAGCTCCTTGAGGACCTCAAGCAGGCGGTCGATGCCTTGGGCGATGATCCCCCCGGCGCGGGTCAGGAGCAAACCGTTGGCCGTGTCCACAATGTCCGAGGAGGTGCAGCCCAGGTGGATGTAGCGGGAGCTCGGCCCGACTTTTTCCTCCACAGCGGACAGAAAGGCGATGACATCATGCTTGGTGGTCTCCTCGATCTCGAGGATGCGGTCCACGTCGAAATCCGCCTTGTCGAGGATCTCGTCGCAGGCCTCCCGCGGGACCTCGCCCATCTCGGTCCAGGCCCGAACCACCGCCAGCTCCACTTCCAGCCAGACCCGGAACTTGTTCTCCAGGGTCCACAACGCCCGCATCTCGGGACGGGAATACCGTTCAAGCATCGTCTTCTTCTCTCCGTGTTAGGGTGCTCGGCCGCGCGAACGGCATACTATGGCAACGGTGCCACAAAAACTCAAGAGCCGCGAGCCCATAAAAAAAGGCAGCGGGTGCTGCCTTTGGCGCGTGCCTAGGACGCGGACCCCGCACTGGGCGAGTCCGACTTTACGGGACATGCCGGGGCCGGGGCCGACTCGGACTTGTCCGGGGCCTTGGCACCGTCATCAGCGGTAGGCGTCTTTGCTTCGCCGGATTTGTTCCCGGCGTTCTTTCCGCCGTAGCCGTCAGCGTACCAACCGCCCCCCTTCAGATGGAAGGAGGAATGGGAAATGAGTTTCTTGGATTCCCCGCCGCACTCGGGGCAGGGAAAGTCGTGATCCTGAAAATCGGACTGCCACTCCTCGAAAATGGCGTGGCAGGATTGGCATTGATACTCGTAGATAGGCATGACGCAACGTATTCCTTCAACGGAAAAAACGAATATTCTCTGCGCCTCATGCGGGGCGCGGGGGGGAACTCCGGAGCCGCACGGCGGGCGGCCCGGCTGACGTGGTGCGCCGCCGCAAACGCGGCGCACGCTAACGACTGGCTAGGCCTTGGCGGCCTTGGCTTCCTTGATGCGGGCCTTGAGGGCCTTCTGACGGCGTTGACGCTTGCGGTCCAGTTCTTTCTTGCGTTCGTGCTTCTTGTGGCGTGCCATGATTGTCTCCTTGATATTACGGCCCGGTAAGGGCTTTTCTGTCTTGCGAGCCGCACTTCATATAACAACTGCAACGCCTTTGTCTACCCCTGAGGCATCCGATTTCCCCTTGACTACAAACGGTATGATGTCCATATTCCCGTCTCCAAGCCCAAATTCCAAAGGATCAGTACTATGATTAGAAGCGTCAGCGTAAAAAAGGCAATCAAGGATGCCGTCGAAATCTTCCAGTTCGACCAGTGGCTCCGTTTCTATTTTGTGGTCGAAAAGGACGACAAGCTGTGGATCGAGATCCCGGAGGACAAGCTGAAGAAGATCGAGGAAGATTTACCCGGCATGTTCCGATTCGCGGACATGGTCAACGATGCGGAACTCGATTACAGACGCTCCCAGGACAATCTCTGCACCTTTGTGGCCGCACACCTTGACGGCCAGAGATACGACACCTCCATCCTGCCCCAGGTCTTTGACGATGCCCGGTTCAAGGTCGAGATGTACCTGTTCAACGTCTGGCTGAAGATGCATGAGCCCCACCTGGACGAGACGTTCATGGAATTCGGCGAATGGCTGGAAATGTACGAAGGCTGGAACTCCATGGACGAAGTCAAGGAATACCGCTCCAAGCTGGTCAAAAGCGGCACCGACCCCCAGGTCCCGACCTGTGACACCACCCAGTAGTCCGGTGCGGCCAGCCCGCGCAAAAAGCCCCCGGAACCATATGGTTCCGGGGGCTTTTTGCGTCGATCTTCCGGCGTCACTTCTTTTTGCGCGGCCGCCTGTCCGGCTCCCGCTCCACGCCGGTGACCTTGCCGCCCTTGCCCTTGATGATCACCGTGCGCGGCTTGTCGCCTCCACGGTCCTCGCGGCCATTGGCCCTGTTCCGGTCATCCTGTTTGGAGGCCGCGAGCAAAGAATCCGGCGGGAAGCGGACATCCGCGGCCCACGCTGGAGAGAGCATCAAGAGAGTGATGACTGTTGCCAGAATTATCTTCTTCACTCGGGCCTCCTTCCACGCACGAAGCAAGGGGTATGCCGTCATCAAAGCGCAATGATTCCGGAAGGCTGCCCCTGTCCGCGCAGAATGTGCGCACGCAAAAATGCACACCGGGAACCATCCGTTCCCGCATTGCCCGATGGTATCCGGCCCGTGGCGGTGCGTCAACGGTCGCCGGCCAGGCGCAGCCTTTCGTCCAGGTAGACAGAGAGCACGGCCTTGTCCACGGCCTGCCGGGCCTCCCGATTCGCCGGGTTCACGAACGCCGTGAAGGTCAGCATGCCCTTTCGAGTGTAGACGATGTAGGCCAGACTGAGCACGGTTTCGCCCTTTACAGCCACCTCGGTCTCAATGCGCAAGGTCTTCTTGTCCGGAAAATACGTGGCGTCCTTGAAGACCGTGACCGGTTCGCCGGGCAGCCGGACGTCCTCGCGGATGGCCCGTGCCAGGGAACGGACCAGGAAGCTGTTGAAATTGGAGATGTCGGCGGCCCACATGGTCCGGCCGTGCTTGACCTCCACCAGGAGACTACACGTCCGGCCGCCCTCTGGGTGGACGTAGCCCGCCCGCCAGTCCGGCGCCATCCTCTGCCCGGGCCAGGCGCAGCCGGACCGTTCCAGGGCGTCCAGAGAGCCGGACGGGGCCTCGCTCCAGCTCTTGGGCAGCCAGATGGTGTAACCCAGATCGGCATTATAATAGGGCAGCGACGCCCAGGCCGAGGCCGAGGCCGAGAGAACGGTCACCGCGAGAACGGCGATGATAAAAAACAACAAGCGCATGGGGATTCCTCCGCTTCACGAATGCGAAGCGCTCAGAGCAGGATGCTTTTATACTACAGACGGACGGTGCAGGCAACCGCAAAGGGAGTCTTTTTCTTTTACCGCCCCCTTTCCAATTTGCCGACTTTGCCGTATATTATAGACAAAACGGAAACACGAAATCGGAGGCACATCATGCTGAGCTACACATGCGTTGTCGAAGGAAAGGTCACAGGCGGCAATTTCCAATCCTGGGTTCAAAGCACCGCACAGCTCCTCGGCCTGACGGGCTGGGTGCGCAATATCGCAGACCACAAGGCCGAAATTTTGCTTCAGGGAGACGTGAACAAGTACGCCGCCTTCCGTGAACACCTCCTGACAGAGGCGCCGATTGTGGACCGGGGCGAAATCACCTGCAACAGCATCGAGTACGACAAGGTACACGACGTTTTTGAAATTCGGGGCTGATCGCTTCCCCCCCCTTTCCCCCGGCCTGCCCGCCGCGCCCTTCGGTGTGACGGGTGGGTTTTTTTGGGCCCGAGCCGGTTTGCCCTGCCCCTGAGAATACAGTAGGATTCGCGCCATGCCCGAGGCCCGCCATCTGACCATCGCCGCCAAGCTGACCATCTGGGCCTGCGCTTTGATCGCGGTGTTCTTCGCCACCTCGGCCTACCTCTTCCAACAGGTCCGCCGGGACGCTGAAATCGCCGGACTGATGGTCACCGAAAACCACGATCTGGACTCGGCCATCCAGCGTATGCTCGAGCGGCTGTACAACGTGCAAAACAACATCCGCCGCTACCGCATCCTGGGGGGCGACCAGGCGGCAGTGGGCTTCATCGTCGAGGACCTGACCCGGTTCGGCGAGATCCTCAATCAGACCATAGGTAAACATCCCCGCTACGCCAACGAGTGGAAGGAGCTGACCTCGGAATACGAGATCACCCTGGACCCGGCCAACACACCGGGCGAAAACCTGACCCCGGACAACACGGTCAGCGACTGGACCGACATCCTGGAGCAGTCCCTACTGGACAACCAGGCCGACACCGAGGCGCGCCTGACCAGCCTTCGCGACGCGGGCCGCCATGCGGCGGATGTGGGCATGTACGGCCTAGCCTTCTGTCTGGTCGTGGGCGTGGGCGGCAGCCTGCTGCTGGCCTACACCCTGAACCGCTCCCTTGGCGAGGTGCGCCGGGGCATCCGCGACCTGGGCACCGGGGCCACGCCCCGCGACGTCCGTATCCTGTCGCACGACGAATTGGGCGAACTGGCCCTGGCCTTCAACGCCATGGCCGCGCGGCTGCGGCGCGAAGAGCGCATGCGCGCCGACTTCATCGCCATGCTCTCCCACGAAATCCGCACCCCGCTGACCTCGGTACGCGAGGCCGTGGACCTCATCGGGGCCGGGACCTTCGGCGCGGTCAACGAGAAACAGAAACGGTTCCTGGACATCGCCGAACAGGAATCCGCCCGCCTCTCCGACCTGCTCTCGCGGCTGTTGTCCGTCTCGCGCATGGAGACGCAGGAGCTGGAGTTCAACCCCGAGCGTGTGGACGCGGCCGGGCTGGTGGACGCCGCATTGGAACGCTTGGCTCCCACGGCCAGGGGAGCGGAGGTGACGCTGGAAGCCGAGGTCGAACCCGAACTGACCGTGACCGCCGACCCCGCGCACATCAGCCAGGTGCTGACCAACCTGCTGGGCAACGCCGTCAAATTCTCCGGCCAGGGCGGCCTGGTTCGGGTGCACGCCGGACGCAGCGGCGACGAGGCGCTCTTTCGCATCCGGGACAACGGGCCGGGCATCCCGGAGGACGAGCGGGAACGCATATTTCTCAAATACTACCGCGAGCCCGGCGTGCGGGACTCCATAGACGGCGCAGGGCTCGGGCTGGCCATATCCCGGCGCATCGTCCTGGCCCACAACGGACGCATCTGGGTCGAAAGCGAACCGAACCAAGGCTCCACTTTCTGTTTCACCCTGCCCGCAACCGCCTGACGAGGACAACCATGAGCACCCAACCGAACATTCAGACCATCCTGGTGGTCGACGACGACGAGAGCATCCTGGAAGTGCTCGAGGCGCGCCTGCTCTCCGCGGGCCTGAGCCCGCTGCTGGCCGACCGGGCCGAGACCGCCCTGGAGATGCTGGCCGACGAGCCCGTGGACCTGATCATCTCGGACGTGAAGATGCCCGGCATGGGCGGCCGGGGCCTGCTCAAGGAGGTCATGGAGAACTGGCCGCACATCCCGATCATCATGCTCACGGCCCACGGGACCATCCCGGACGCCGTGGGCTCCATCCAGGATGGGGCCGCCGACTACCTGACCAAGCCATTCGACGGCAAGGAGCTGGTCCGCCGGGTCCGCACCCGGCTCGAAGCGCGCGCCGACACGGCCGGTCCGTCCGACGCCGACGCCGTAAAGCCCGCGCCGAAACCGGCCTCCCGGACCGTATCCGAAACAGTCCCGTCCGCGCACGGCCTGCTCGGCGGTCTGGCCCCGGCCATGGCCCGCTTCCTGGAGAGGCTGGACCGGGTAGCCAAATCCACGGCCACGGTCCTGCTCTTCGGCGAGTCGGGTACGGGCAAGGAAATGGCAGCGCGCATCCTGCACCAGGGCAGCCCGCGCTCCGACGGCCCGTTCGTGGTCGTGGACTGCGGCTCCACCCAACCCACCCTGCTCGAGAGTGAGCTGTTCGGCCACGTCAAGGGGTCCTTCACCCACGCGGTCAAGGACAAGAAAGGGCTCATCGAGGAGGCCGACCAAGGGACCCTGTTCCTGGACGAGATCGGCAATATCTCCCAGGACATGCAAACCCGGCTGCTGCGTTTTTTACAAGAGGGGACCATACGCCGGGTGGGCGACAACCGCGAGCGGGCCGTGTCCTGCCGGGTCGTGGCCGCCACCAACGCGGACCTGCCGAAGATGGTCGCGGACGGCGTGTTCCGAGAGGACCTCTACTACCGCCTCAAGGTGGTCACCCTGACCATCGCGCCCCTCCGAGAGCGGCGCGAGGACATCCCGGCCCTGGTCAACGGGCTCCTTGCCAGGCTCTGCGCCCGCCAACAGCGCGCCCACGTCGAGATATCGGCCGAAGCCATGCAACTGTTCGAGTCCCATCCGTGGCCGGGGAACGTCCGGGAGTTGGAGAATGCGCTCGAAGCGGCCCTGGTCTTCTGTGACGGGGACGTCATAACACCAGGGGACCTGCAATTGGAGACGCCGCCCGCGGACTCTCCGGCAACGCCCGGGGCCAGCCTGTCGCTGGAGGACAACGAACGCGAGACCATCCTCCGCGCCCTGGAGGCGGCGGGCGGGGTCAAGAAGGACGCAGCCGACCGCCTGGGCATCAGCCGCAGGGCCATCCACTACAAAATCAAAAAGTACGGCATCGGCGAGAAATAACGGGATATCCGCCGCCAATAGGCGCATGTCCGGGGTTGCGCACGGCAAACCGCTTGTATATGTTCATGGTCACCATACCGTCGGGCCCGTAGCGGCCCCTGGAGAAATCTGCTCATGAGCGATACAAAAATCCTGCTGAAGTCGGGCACCAACGAGCTCGAGATCGTCGAATTCTATCTCGACGAATCTCGCGCGGGCGGTGATTACCGGGGCTATTACGGCATCAACGTGGCCAAGGTGCTGGAGATCATCCAGCTGCCCGAGCTGACCGAGATGCCCGAAGCGGCCCATCCGTCCGTGCTCGGGGCCTTCAACCTGCGCAGCGAGATCATCCCGCTCATCGACCTGGCCGGGTGGCTGCATAAGAGCCGCGCGGAAAACGAGCCGCCCAAGGTCATCGTCACCGAATTCAACCGGACCAAAAGCGCCTTCCTGGTTTCGGGTGTGACCCGCATCCACCGCATCGGCTGGCAGGAGGTGGAGGCCCCGACCAACTATGTCTCCTCTCTGACTGTCAACTCCATCACCGGCGTGGTCAAGATCGCCGGCAAGATCACCTTCATCCTGGACATGGAAAAGATCTGCATGGCGTTGAACCCCGGCGGCGAGCCGGACCCGGAGAGCTCGGATACGATCCGGGAGGTCATCGCCCACAAAAAATATCGGGTGCTTTTGGCCGACGACTCCACCATGGCCCGCAACATGATCGCCAACATCCTGACCTCGACCGGATTCAAGGTCCACACAGAGGAAAACGGCGAACAGGCCCTGCAATACCTGCTCAAGGTCAAGGCCCTGGCCGAGTCCGAGGGACGTCCCCTGGGACACTACGTCAACCTGGTGGTCTCGGACATCGAGATGCCTTCCATGGACGGCCATACCCTGACCCGGCGCATCAAGGACGATACCGACCTACGCCACCTGCCGGTCATCCTCTGCTCCTCCATCATCACCGAGACCCTGCACCACAAGGGCATCGCCGTGGGTGCCGACGCCCAGGTTTCCAAGGCCGAACTGAGCGAACTCGCTCCCAGGGCCATGAAACTGCTCGAAGAGCAGGCCGACTAGCCCTGGACGCCAAAGGCAAGGACCCCATGAAATCCTCAGTTGCCAAGAAGTTCTTCGCCTATCTGGCCAAGCACTATCCGGTGATGTGCGCCTCGGGCGCATTCCCGCTCATGCCCCCCGTGGCCGACGCCTCCAAGCGGCTGGACCGGCTGGACGACCTGTCCGGCCGAAGTATCGCCCGGCACGTGGCCGCGCTCACGACCTTCCGCAATAATTTCCTGGCCGAGGCGGAAAAGGCCTCGGACCCGGCGGACAAGGCACGAGCCCACGCCCTGGCCGTGAGCGCGGGCGGAGTCATAGCCGAACTGGACGGTATCCGCGCCTGGCAGCACGCCCCGGAGCTCTATCTCCAGGTGGCCTTCACCGGTCTGGAACAAGCCGCCGACCTGCCCGCCAAGAACGATCGGGCCAGGCAGAAGCGGTTCATCAGCCGGCTCAAGGCCGTGCCCGCCATACTGGATAACGCCACCGAGAACATTGAGGCCGCAGGCACGGCCAGCCGGTCCACCTCCCAGACCATGATCCGGGACTGCGCCCGCTACCTGACCGAACTGGGCGGCCAGGAACTGGGCCGGGCGGGCAAGGCCCCCCGCTTTCTTGCCGACGCCCTGGCGGCCCTGCGCGAATACGACCGCTTCGTCACCTCCAGGCCCGAGATCCCGGACCCGGACGGCCCTTCCTTCCAATACACCGCCGAACACGTGCTGGGCACCGACCGCACCGTCAACGAGCTGCGCGATATGGCCGAGTCCGAGTTCGAGGACCGGCTGATCTCGCTGGACCGGCTCCAGTCCGAGATCGGCGGCGGTTCGTGGCGAGAGCTGTACGAAGGGTACGAGGGACCGCCCACCGACGGCCTGGAGCCACTGGACCTGATCATCCGCGAAATCCACCGCCTGCGCGCCTTTGTCCAAAAAGGGCCCTTGGCCGGCGTGTTCGCGGACTCGGGCTTGCGCATAGAGCCCCAGCCCCGGCATCTGGCCTCCACCTTGCGCCCCATCCACCACGACCCCGTGCTCGGGGCCTGGGAAAACGAACCATCCCGCTGCTACGTCAGCCCGCAGATATTTTCGGGCAACCGCTTTCGCGACACCCCGGCCCACCTGGCCCGCATGCGCCGCGAATTCCCCTTCATGGCCGCGGCCCAAACCTACCCCGGTCGCCACCTGCTCGACTCCCAGCGCCGGGCCCTTGCCGACCCGTGCCTCTGCCAGGTGACCAATCCCGTGTTCACTGCGGGCTGGCTCGCCTTTGCCGAGCTCATGCTGGACGAACTGGGCTACCTGGAAACCGACCTGGACCGGCTGGTCCGCCACGTGCGCGGCCTCAGGAGAGCGGCCCTGGCCCGCATCGACACGGAGATGGCCGTGGGCGGCCTGGACCAGGACCACTGTCTGGACATCCTGGAACTCTCCGGGTTCACCCGCGAGGAGGCCTTGAACGAGGTCCGGCTCATCCGTACGGCCCCCGGGCACCGAACCATGCCTGTTCTCGGGCTGCAAGAGCTGACGGAACTACGCCGCAAGTGGCGGCTGGACCTGCCGCTTTTTTGCAAAGCATTGTTCGCCGAGGGGCAGATGCCGCTGTCCGACATCGCCCAACGCCCGGTGCGCTAACTCGTCCGATAGAAGGTGAGAATCAGAGGCTGGACAGGTTGCCCAAGGCCGACAGGTGCGTGGCCTTGGTCACCTTGACCTGTTCGGAAAGCATTTCGATATTTTCGATATTGTCCAGGAAGAAGCGGGTCAGTTCTCTGTCCAACTTGCCCTCCTCCACTTCCCGGCCAAGGATCTTCATGGCCTCGCTGCGGGTGTAGGCGGGCTTGTAATGACGCTCCTGGGTGACGGCGTCGTAGATGTCCACGATGGCCATTAAACGGCTCTGGAGCAGGATTTCGTCGCCCTTGAGCCCGTCGGGATAGCCCGAGCCGTCCATGCGCTCGTGGTGCTGGCGGATGACGGTCAGCAGGTCGCCGTAGCCCTCCTGCATGGGGATGTGCTGGAGGATGCGCTCACTCTCCGCCGGGTGGCGCTCGATCTCCCGGCGCTCGTCCCGGGTCAGGTTGCCGTAGGAAAGCAGCAGATTCTCCAATTCGTCATCATAGAGGTAGCGCATACTGGTCCCGTTACGGCGCATGACCCTGGTGCCCAGCTTGCGGACATAATCCAGGGCGCTCGCTTCCGGAACCATGGCCTTGTTCACGGCGCACAACTGTTCGAAGGCCTGGCCCCAGTCGAAATCATCGAACTGGCCCAGGAGCTGGAACCGCGCCTTGACCACTTCCATGCGCCGCTCCGGCAGCCGGGTGCGCTTGGTCAGGACGTCCTCCTTGATGCCGATCTTGCCCACGTCGTGCAGGATGCCCGCGTAGTAGATCTCGCGCAGCTCGTCGTCGCTGAGCAGGCGTCCCTGGTACCCCCCGGCCTCGTTCAGGCTGTGCCCGAAGGCAACGGCCAGATGGGCCACGCGCTCGGAGTGCCCTGCAGTGTACGGGTCACGCGAATCAATGGCCTCGGCCAGGGCTTGCAGAAGAGCGTCCATCAGCTTCTGGATGCCCTCGAAATTGAAGGAGTTGGAGACCGAAATACCCGCCACCGAGGCCAGGGTGGTCAGGCTGCGCCGATGGGCGGCCTCAAACACCCCGGTACTTCTGGAGGCCAGGATGAGCAGGCCCTCGCACCGGTTGGGCGAGTTGATGGGAATGAGGATCATGGACCCCAGGCCGGGCAGCTCGTTGTCCCAGCGGTCCTCCATTTCCAGATCGTTGACTATTTCGCCCCGGCCGGAACAGGCCACCTCCTGAAACAGGAAGCTGTCCGCCATGGGTTGGAGATAGGTACCGAAGGGAAAGCCGAACTGCACGGCCAGGCGGAAGACCTTGCGCGACGGCTCCAACAAAAAGATCATGCCCAACTCGCCGGGATAATTTTCCAGGCGGCACTCGTCGATGAGCGCGTTGACCACGTCCCGCATATGCAGGGAAGTGTTGATGTTCGGCACCGAACGGTGGAACAGGGCCAGTTCACGGTACTTGGCCAGAGCCTCCTCGGCGATGGACCGCCGGGCGTACTCCATATCCACCAGTTCCTGAATGGAATAGGAAAGGAAATTCAAGCACCTGGCACACTCTTCCTGTTCACGGGGCTCGCCCGCGAGTATGAAAAGCCGTCCCGAATGGGCCTCATCGAACCGAATGGGGACGCTGCTCACCCCGGGCGCATCCTCGACGAACGCGTCCGCAGCGGCCTGCCCTTCCACGATGACCACCTCGCCCTCGAAGCTGATGGCCAGGGAACACCGGTCACCAGCCAAATCGGCAGCCTTCCGAAGAAGATTGCGCAACACGCCGGGCCGTATGTATTTTTTCAAAGGTGTCATGCCGAAGGGGGCGGTCCGGAAACGGAGCCGGTTACAGTTCGAGCAGCTCCTTGGAGACGCGCAGGATTTCGTCCGGATCAAAGGGCTTGGTCATATACATCATGGCCCCCAGTTCCAACCCCTGCTTGCGGTCCACTTCCTGCCCCTTGGCGGTCAGCAATATGATCTTCACATCTTTGAGGGACGTGTCGTCCTTGATTATCCTACAGACCTCGTAGCCGTTCATCTTGGGCATCATGATGTCGAGAAAAACCAGGTCCGGGCGTTTGCTCCGGATGAATTCCAGCCCCTCCTCGCCGTCCGAGGCTGTATAGAGATCCACTTCGAACTCGTCCTCGAGCTCCTCCAGCGTCTGCTCGAGCAGCATTTTGATGTGGACCTCGTCATCAACTATGAGGATCTTCTTGGCCATCACTCATCTCCTTGAAGCATACCGGTTGAAATGGAATCGATCTCTGCCCCCATTGGCAGACCATGCCCCAAGAGGGCGGGGTATCGCAATTGGAATAACGCAACGACTCCTTATCCCTCACTGACAAAGGGCAGCGGGATGGTCACGCCCCCCGCCCATGCCGGACAGCCGCTCCAGATTCACCTCGCCCGCACTCGAAAACTACATGCCATTGAGGTCGCATCCCTCCTCCTGTCGAGCATAGGGGCGTCATCCTCTGGCTTGATGTCCCGGATGGGAATGTCAGGCGGCGGCCACACCAGACACAAAGCCAACAGGCTGAGCCGACGACGCGCCCAGCCGGGCATCCTGCCGCCCCCGTGGTCCCGCCTTGTTCCTTCATACCTTGATCATGAATTCAAGTAGAGCATATCATTATGATTGTGTATTGAAATAATCGTTCCAACCACTTTCCCATTCGGGTCCGTTCGATCCATTGGAATTTTCAGCCCCCCATTCAGCGCTCGGCCGCACTCTTGCCAAGGGTCACCATGTACAGTAATTCAACGGACGCGGGCAGGACGCCGGCGCACCGTATTCCCGCGCCGCCCTGACGCCTTCATTGAAACCATCCACCAGGAGAATATGACCGCCATGTGTGGTATCGCCAGTTTCTTAAGCAATAAAAAATGGTTGGAAACGCCGGACACCGGCTGGCTTCTCACCCTCGACACCGCCTTCTCCGCCGTGCGCGAGAACCCGGACCTCCTCGCCGCGGCCGGGCCGCTCAATGAATTGAGCGGCCGGTTTTACGATCTGATGTCCTTTGGGCTGCACATGCGGCTGGTGGAGGATGCCGAGGCGCTGCGGGCGTTGTCGGG
>Ga0075011_10000593_pt1 | contig 19409 bp, 16 predicted proteins | sample TARM_MetaG_T_14_FD_72354 | JGI IMG/M metagenome (GOLD analysis project Ga0075011, IMG submission 72354) | Freshwater microbial communities from Pennsylvania, USA, analyzing microbe dynamics in response to fracking - TARM_MetaG_T_14 | ecosystem: Environmental > Aquatic > Freshwater > River... | reverse complement strand
AACCGATCATAATGGTCATGCTCTCCACCGTATGGGGAGTGTTTTAATAAATAACTATTCTTAGACTCTGGCTCATATCCCAATGTATAGCCAGCCTCTGGTGCATGTATCAAGCTGCATGAAAGCATCTCTGTTTCAGCATAAGCGTCATCACCATAAAGCAGAGCTTCAAGGTTATTACGGCTCATTGTCTGATAAATTGTATTCAACGCCTTATTAAACACCTCATTTGGAAAAAGCTTATTGGCAAACTCGAAGATATGAACATGGGATAATTCTTCCTGCCCTGCGATACAATCATTCAGGCGCGGAAAATGTTTTTCTGTCATCAGGAGTTTTAACGGAAATTTAAGCATTCTTTTTAAGTTCGGATTATTAGAAACCGAATACTCCGTATTCCATGCAAGTTTCTCATAAGCCAATAACGCTTGTAAGGCATAGTAATGATAGTGGATTGAACCTTCAAACCACATTCCTTCGCCTAAACAGCCTTTGTTTAGTTGGTAGTGCAACCCGTACTTAGAGTTCAACGCAAATTCCAAATACGCTTTCTCTTGGAGTAACAACCCAACAATTCCGATGGTCGCATTGATTTTCATTTCATGGTTATGAAGCTGGTCTGTACGGTGCTCTATCAAGAAGACAGCCCCCTCACGTAGAAGGCGATCTTCTATGAAATGTTTGTCAGTATCACTCAACTCATCAGAAATAAAATCGTAACCACGTGCGAAGTCCAGGTGACAATTTGCCTCACAAAGCGTCTGAGAATTCGCTTTACCAGGTCCATTGTAGGGGATTCCGCCATGAACTTCATAATCAGGATAATATTTCGCATACTGGAGTAAAATATCTTTGACCTTATTAAGATACTTGGGGTTTTGTGTTAGTTGCCAAAGCAACCCTAGTTCATAACAGGCTTTCGAGTTCAGCGTATTTAGCCAACGCCACCAAGCACCGTTGTATGGCTCCCCAGAAAAAACTTGATTATCAACTGGACAAATGTGTGCTGTCGGACTGTTTCTATCCCAGCTCAATCGCACGCCATGATCTGGGCAAAAGTAATACAGATTCCAAGTCGCACGAGCGTCAGGTGGAACGAGAGTGTCACTATTTAAAACATCAAAGTTATCAGCAATCAGCTTTTCAATAAGCTCATCGGTAACTTTTTCACGAATTCGTGTTATTTCTTGGGAAGTAAACTGCAACATAATTAATGACTTATTAATCTAAAAATTTAAAGTACTGCTGTGCATTACGGTAACAAACGTTTTGCACGGTAAACTTAAGAAGCTCCCAATCGTTAGGGATATCTCCTTGTAAAGCCCAAATGCTTAGCTGATTACAAAATATGCGCCGAAAGTATTCGTGTCGGCTTAAAGACAACATGTTTCTTGAATCTGTTGTCATGCCAATAAATCGTCCTAGAAGGCCCTGATTTTTTAAAGTTGTTAGCTGCTGTTCGATGCCCTGCTTATGGTCATTAAACCACCAAGCAGGTCCAAACTGGATTTTTCCAGCAACCGTATCACTGTCCTGAAAGGCACCGCACAACGCCATTAGCGCTGGGTTATCATTAGGATTAAGATTAAACAGCACCATTTGAGGAAGCTGATGGCTAAAATCTAATTCACTTAGAAGTAATCCTAAGTTTTTTATTTTTGGCAGATCTAACATCGCGCTGAAGCCAGTCCCCGCCCCGACTTCCATTTTTCTGCGAGTGTTAATATTTGGTGCGACACCAATGTGAAGTTGAAGCGTCCAACCTAGCTGGTGACATAATTTGCCAAACTCAACGAATAAGTAAGATTTTATTTTTTTTGTTTGTGTAGCATTTATTTCATACCCAGTGAGAATTTGAACAAATATATTTTCGGCTTCATGTTTTGATGACAACTCAAAATCAACTTCCGTCAGTCCTAAGTCAGCTAAACGACATCCGTGAGAATCGAAATACATCATTCGCTCTGTCACAAGAGCAATATACTCACTTAAATTTGTGATGAGGTCATTCTGCATTTTACTGAGATTCGACAACATCAAACGAAATGGTTGAACATCATGGAACCCAAATAGATCATCAGCTCGAAACGTAGGTAAGACCTTCGCACTAATTTTTTCTAACGCATATTCCTTTGCCAAAAGTTCGTGATACTTAAGGTCCTCTAATGGAGCATTTGTTGTGCACAATACTTTGACGTCGAGTTGCTCTATGACTTCTCTGTACGATAGGTTATTTTCTTCTATGTATTGAAGACTCTTAAGCCAAATGTCTTGTGCTGATGTTTCACTAACAAGTTCATCAATATTAAAAAATCGACGTAACTCTAAATGAGACCAATGATGTAAAGGATTGCCGATTAAGTAGGGCATCGTTTCGCACCACTTTATAAACTTTTCATAATCGCTTGCTTCACCCGTGATGAATCGTTCCTCTATCCCATTTGACCGCATGGCTCGCCAGTAATAATGATCATGCTTCAACCAACACTCATAAAGATTCTTAACTTTGCAGTCTTCATACAGCAACTGCGCGTCAAGATGATTATGAAAGTCGACAATTGGAGATGACTGAGCAACGTTATGATAGAGCTTTTCTGCTAACGGATTTGTTAAGAGAAAATCATCATGAATATATGAGTTTTTCATCATTCACCTGTTCGTATACTGAGCCTAACTTAATAGGCTCAGTATATATTTACGATTAACTACTAACTTGACGCGCCGATTCCATATCTTCAGCAGGCTTTGCACTCTTAAGCAACAAGCCACCCACAGTTACTATGACCAATCCACAGAAGACAAATGCCATTCGTCCCCAGAACGGATTCGGAATAAGAGCCATCGCAGATACCGCTGCACCGAAAACCAAAATCAATTTACCTAGCATATGGCGTTGCTGACGATCCATTTCATCCTGCCCCGCTTCTTCAATCACAGGAGTCTCAACATCTTTCCAGAATGCCTTGATTTCTTCGGCTCTTTCTTTCGCTGGCTCTTTGTAGAACTTAGTCGTTAAGCAGAAGAAACCACCCGTAATGAATAGGTGCCCGATGATACCTGCCATTACTCGCATATCCGAAGCTTCTCGGCCAGTGAAGCCATTTTCTAAGCCAAGCCACTGTGCAATCACATCAGGCGTAATAACAAAGCTCACTACATAAGAAACCACCATACCCACAACGAGTGTCGCCCATGCAGCCCAATCAGGAGTTTTGCGAATAAAAATACCAAAGAACAACGGCACTAAGATTGGCATTTGAAGCAGAGTACTTACGTACATCATTGCGTCAAATAGGCTCAAACCACGTAACGAGTTAATAAACAGTGCAACCATAATGATGAGTACACCAAATACTAATGTTACGACCTGACTGACTTTCAATAGTTTTTGATCAGAGGCTTTTTTATCGACAAAGATTGAGTAGAAGTTACGAACGAACACACCAGCATTTCGATTTAACCCAGAATCCATAGAAGACATGGTTGCAGCGAAAACAGCAGACATTAACAGACCAACCATACCTGCTGGCATAACACGCTCTACAAACACTAGATACACAGCGTCGGCGGCTTTCTTACCTAATTCGCCCGAGTGAGCTAAAGCTGCGTCTGGATACAATACAGCGGTAGCCCAAGGAGGCATAAACCAAATAGCCGGACCAATAAGCATAAGAGCAAATGCTAATAGAGCTGCTTTACGTGCATTCACTGAGTCTTTAGCCGTTAGAAAACGGTAGGAGTCATTCATGTTGTTGATGTTCTGTAACTGCTTAACAAACATGAAGATAAACCAGCTAATAAACAACAATGGATAGTTCATATTTGAACCCATAATCGAATCCACAGGGAACTGCTCGATTAAATTACTCGGTCCACCAACTTTCACAATCGCAGCTACAGCACAAACAACCGTAACCGCCATAATAACGACCATTTGAACAAAGTCTGACGCTACAACGCCCCATGAACCACCAATTAGTGAAATAAACAGAACGATAGCACCCGTGACTACAATTGTGGTACTAATATCGACTTTGAACACGGCGCTCACGAACAAAGCGAGACCGTTTAGCCAGATACCTGTGTAGACAATACTGGTCGGCATTGTTGCCCACGTAAAGACCTGCTCATTGGTCGCACCAAAGCGTCTTCGAACACCTTCAATAGGTGTAATCGTACGCATCTGACGAAAACGATATGAGAAGAACAGCCATGAGAGCAAAAAGCCAAACGCGTTAGCCATAAATACAACCATGATAGGGAAGCCATCAGTATATGCCTTGCCCGCAGCACCTGTAAAAGTCCAAGCACTAAACTGTGTCATAAATGCTGTGGAACCAACCATCCACCACAACATTTTGCCGCCCCCACGAAAATAATCGCTTGTTGAACGACCAGCGAATCGTTTAAATATAACACCAATTGCTACCATAAAAACGAAGTATACGCATACTACAAGTATGTCTATATTCATTTTGTACTCCCATTAGAATTTGTTTTATTTTCAGAAATAAAATGTGTTTATAAAATGTTCTCTGCGATAAAATAAAATAGAACTTTCTTGCCAGATAATTTTCCAATTTTATTTAAAAATATAATCGACAAGTTTTTAATCAATGTGACTAGAATCACACAAGCTGTTTATTTATGTGACATTGACAACACTTTGTACGATATGAAACTAGATAATAAATGTGGTGATAACTAAGTTAGCTTTCAGTTAAAATAGCAAATTAATTATTTTATCTTTATTCTCTTCTGATTTTTTTAATTCAGACAGTGCTCTAGAGAAAATTTCGTCATCATACGCTCTGTCTGCATATAGAATATTTTCGTAAGAAATGTTTTTGTTCATTCCTTTCAGTTCTTTATATGGCCACTCGTCATCTGTAACAACATATTTAGCAATATACTTATATCCATTATTCAAACTGTGTTTATCTACTTCGTAATTCCAAACATCAACACCTACTAATTCTCCGTATTGACCTAATAAGTTGTAAGCCTCCAAATTGAAATTAGAATAGTGCCATGGCCGTGTACGTTCTAGCTCAGCATGTTGCTGCCCTTCTGCATTGAAATGCCCACCTATGCGGCGCATTTGGGTCACTCTTAATCTTTTTTTTGCGAGTTCTGGTTGCTTTGTAAAAATGGAAAAAGCCACAACCTGTGCGTCATACCACGTACCGTGATTGTTATGCCAGTTATCTTCCTCAAAACCGTTGTTGCTAGTAATTAACCAATCATTAAACTGTTTAAACCATGAAACTACTTGAGCATAGTCTTGCTCGGATAACTTCGGCTTAATAAGCTCAATACTATCAACCACTCCAATGAGTAATCGGCTGTCAATGATTCCTATGCCACGGCCATCAACTATTCCCGGAATTGCCTGAGCATAATTCATGTTCGGATTCATTCGTGTTTTGGGGTCAATTAACCAAGCCTTTACCTGTTCAATGGCTTTATTTGCATATTTTTCATTTTCAGAAAAGTAATAGGCTAGGCCTAATATTTTTACATCATTCGCAAATGAAATAAGCCTTTGCTTATCAGTCGCTGATGTTTTAGTGTCCATATTATATTGGCCATCTTTTCGTATATAAGGTAATCCATCTTTTGTGTCTGGATTAGGCCACCAATATGGTCCAAAACTGTAATAATCATGTTTATCACCACTTGCTGGTAATAAAGTTTTATTTACAACTGGATCAACATTTCTAGACAGAGCCTTATCTGCTTTATAAATTAAATTCTCATAAGAAGCATTTACATCCACAAGATGACTTTTATTTTTTTCTAAAGCTGACACATCATAACTTATAGGAAATACTTCTGAATTCACATCTGCGGCATTAACTCCGAGAGTCATCAATATAGCGGCAGATAAAATTACATTCTTAAGTTTCATAGTTATCCTTTTTATAAAAATAATTATAGAAACATAAATATTAAAATATGTTCTACTTAAATATATTTTTCACATTATTTGTAAACTTATTGACTTGTTTCATCGCGTTGAAAAATAAAAAAACGTGATGAAGTTAACACCAATCAATAGAAAACGTGACACAACACTCAAAATTCGAGTGATGAACTCATCCTAATTAATAATCGCTAAATGGATTATATGATTACTCTACAGACAGCTAGTCGTTAATCGAAGCAATTCAAATATCACAAAAGAAATATGTCTCAAATCTTGGCTGACACACTTTAGAGCATCTTCATGCTAACTAAGATCGTATTGAAGAGTGGATAAAGCGATTATATGTAACACCCCACCCTTACTATAATTTGATATTATTATTTTAATAAATATCGATAATTTAACTTAATGATTATACCTCCATAAACTCCCTTCCATTGAAACGATAGTTACAACATGAAAGTTTATTGGGAGCAAATTATGAAAATGAATCACGTGGTCATCATGGTTGGTGATATGGACAAAGCGGTTGAGTTTTATACTAAAGCGCTAGGTTTTCGTATTGTAATGAACAACACCAAGGTGATTGAAGAACGAGAATCTGCGATTGGCCGTATGTGTATTGCGGTATTCGGAGAAGGTTTTAAAGGCTTTAATATCGCTCATCTGGTAACAACAGGTGGTATCGGCGTTGAACTGTTTGAGATGAAAGATCGTCAAGAACGTCATGAAGTAGACTTCTCTCGCTTGGGTATTTTCCACTTCTGCTTACAGCTACCTAAAGAGCAGTTTGATACAGCAATCAAGCGTGTCGAAGAGTATGGCGGTAAAGTTCGTATGGACATCATGCGTTACCATCCAGAAGACGAGCTAAAACAAGCACAAATGGTTTATCTGGAAGACCCTTTTGGCAACCTTTTTGAGTTCATTCCTAGGGCTGATATAAGACCCAAAAAGCTAATATCTTCTGAATAGTTGTTCTTTACTCACATCAACCTATTGAATAACCACCGCTATCGTAGTTGTAAACCTCTCCTAAAATAGGTTAATTGAGGTTTAAAGAAATAACTTAACACAAGGAAAGTTGTCTAGGGAAAGTTTCATGAAGTATTGTCAGACAAAATGAAAAAAGGTATGACGACCTAAATTCGCCTTATATCAATTGGTAAACGAAGCAATGGTCTCTCTAAACTGTCCTAAGCCATAGTTATCTTATCCCTTAGGTTTGCTGTTATGGCAAACTGTCCGTCAACGGTAATCACAATGGCTTCCATTCCCTCGATATTATTTACTGTTGCTATAATGCTTTTTGGATCTAATCCAAATAGTTTGGTGGTGTAAATATCACAATCTAATGATTTTTCGGAAATAATAGTTAATGAAGCCACATTATTTTCAACCGGATAACCGGTGTAACTATCAAATATATGATGGTACTTACTGCCGTTGTGCTCAAAAATTCTTTCATAGATACCAGAGGTCACCACTGACTGATTCCTGATCTTAACTTTAGCGACACAGTGGCCTCTCGGCAGAAATGGATTCTGAATTCCAACATCCCAATCAAGGCTATTTTTTGGCGATTCACCGTAAACGAGCAAGTTTCCACCAATATCAATCATGGCGGAAGTTGGTTGTTTCTGTTTAAAGAAGTTCATCACCTTGTCGCTGAAATAGCCTTTTGCTATCGCGCCTAAGTCTATTTCAACTCCGTCTGTAGAAAAAAGAACCGAACAACGATCATCATCAAGAACAATACTGGCTGGGTCTAAACAACCTAAAACCTTACTGATCTCTTGATGATCAGGCACTCTTGCTTGTTTAAAACCGATACGCCAAAGTTTAATCAGAGGCCCGATTGCAATATTCAAAAAACTATTAGGTTCAAGGCTATGCTGTTTTCCTATCTTGATCAGTTCATACAAATCCGGGTCAACGACTATCGCCTGATTCACCGCCGTCGATTTTAACGAAAACAGTTGAGAGTCTTTGCTATTGGCGCTAAAAACCTGTTCGAAATGCTCTAACATTGCACAAGCCTCTGCTACCCATTTATCGGCTTGCTGTCCCTTAAAATGAAGGCGAATTTTCGTTCCCATCAGCTCCAGCACTTGATTGGCTTCAGTCATAATCTTTCCTTTTTTCTCATCAATTGCTGCCCAGTTAATCGCAAGCTGTATCTTTATTGTGCAGAAACGAATCAAGTAAACCTTTGTCTATATCTGACAATTTTCTATCATTATGGTAAGCAATGAAGTAATCCAAATTTAACTGGTCCACGGGCAGAATATAGATATTGTATTCTGAAGGGCATTGCTCAATTGGCAGACTTTCAGGAACAAACGTTACCCCTAAATTGGCCATCGCGAGATGCTTCACCGTTCTTATCTCTGTACTTTCCAAAATAATATCGGGCTTTACTTTGTAAATACTTAATAGATGGTCAACTTGCGCCCTGATGGCTGAACCTCGGGAAGTTAATACCATCTTCTGCCGCAGAAGAGCGTCCATTGAAATACTGTCTGACGCAACGATACCGATACCTTGCTGATAAAGTTCGCAAGACTTAGGAATAATCGCAAAGTAACTATGTTTTCCCCACGTCACTGTGAGCATGTTCGGCGCGGTGTTGCTAGAATTCTGACCAATGAAAAAGTCCACCTCACCTTTTAACAACCGTTTTTCGTTATTTTCCGGAATATCTTCCACCAGCTCAATTCGGCAATTAGGAAATTGAAGCAAAAATCTAGGCAAAAACAGAGGTAAAAGGTAACTGCCAATGCTGGCTAAGATACCGATTTTTATTGTTGTTTTACCCACATCGGTTAAGGCTGTTATCTGCCTGCGCATATTTGAGTAAACCGTTTCAAGCGAACTTAGGTAGTCATAATACACCTTCCCCTGTTCGGTTAAACGATAGGGTAACTCACTGCGGTTTATGATCTGACAATTCAGCTCATTTTCAATACGTTTTATCACCTGAGTTAAGTAAGGTTGGGAAATATAAAGGGAATCAGCAGCTTTACTGTAATTGCTGAACTGCAGCAAAGCATCAATGAAATACAATGTATTTTGATTGTGATATTTCGGCATCTTTTTCCCTTATCAGCTCTTAACGCAACCAATATAACAAATTACTTATAAATAGCTAATATATTACTATTAGATAGCCCCACCAGACTATGTTAAAACATTAACCAGAATTTTATTATGGTTATTAAGAATTATGGGGAACCTCTAAGATGAAATACTTAGCAATTGTTGGCACGAACTCTGAAGTGTCAACAAACCGTATGTTACTTCAATTCATGAAAGAGCATTTCAAGCAACAAGCTGAACTGGAGCTTTATGAAATAAAAAACTTGCCCGCTTTTTACGAAGCCAAAGACGATCAAGTTCCTGAAGATGTTCAAGCACTGTCGGCTAAGATCCTCCACGCAGACGGCGTCATCATTGCTACGCCTGAATATGACCATGCCATTCCAGCGGTACTAAAAAGTGCGTTAGAGTGGATCAGTTACACCAGTCAAGCTCTGACTGACAAGCCGGTACTGATTGTTGGTGCTTCCCATGGTTCTTTAGGATCTTCACGTGCACAGGCACATCTGCGTCAGATTCTCGACTCCCCGGAATTATCCGCACGCCTTATGCCTAGCAGCGAACTTTTATTAGGAAAATCGCAAGCAGCTTTTAATGCAAGCGGTACTTTGATTTACCAAGATAAGCTAGTTGAGCTGGATGAGATTTTTAGAGAATTTGTGCTGTTTACGCAACTCATAACAAAATTATTATCAGAAAAAACGGTCGTCAAAAAAGACAAGAAATACGTTTGGCAAACTGAAGAGGCATAAGAGAAATGAAATTTACAGCAATCGTCGGCACGACTTCTCCTAAGTCCCATAACCGAACACTGCTTCAGTTCATGCAGGCACATTTTAAAGGCAAGGCAGAAATCGAGTTATTGGAAATCGACCAAGTTCCTATGTTTAATCAGGACAACCCATCCAACAACCCACAGCTTTTGGAAATCAACGAAAAAATTATCGCAAGTGACGGCGTAATTATTGCCACACCAGAATATAACCACTCAATTCCATCTAGCCTGAAAAGTGTCCTTGAATGGCTAAGCTACGAACTGCATCCACTTGATGGTAAACCTGTCATGATCATTGGTGCATCTATCGATTCTCAAGGTTCTTCACGTGCTCAGTTGCACCTACGCCAAATTCTGGATGCGCCTGGGGTCAATGCCAACGTTATGCCTGGATACGAATTCTTACTGGGCAATTCACACCAAGCTTTTGATGAGAATGGTCAGCTAAACAACGAAAGTACCATCGACTTTTTAGAGATATGTTTCTTACGATTCATGCGATTCGCTAAGATTTCAAACCAATTAAACCAAGAAGAAGAATTTTCTTTCACTCCGGGTACCTATGACGTTGACGCGTTAGGTCACGGTGGTGCACTGCCAATGAAAGTATCATTCAGCGAGAAGAGAATCGAAACCATTGATATTGACACGGGTAGTGAGACAGAAGGTCTGGCAGATGTGGTGTTCGTACGTATCCCAGACAAAATTATTGAAGGTCAGACACTGAACGTAGACGCTCTATCTGGCGCTTCTGAAACCAGTAATGCGGTTCTTGATGGTGTGGCGAAAGCCGTGAAACTGGCGGGAGTCAACCCAGACATCCTGAAGCGTCGTCCTAAACCGGCGAGTAGCATGAATAAGGGTGACGAAGAGTACAGCTGCGATGTGGTAGTCATTGGCGGCGGCGGTGCTGGTTTAAGCGCTGCGGCAACTGTTCTACAACAGGGTAAGAGCGCTATCGTATTGGAAAAATTCCCGGCAGTCGGTGGTAACACCATCCGTACCGGTGGCCCAATTAACGCGGCTGATCCGGAATGGCAACGTACTTTCGATGAAAACCCGGGGGAAAGACATACAATTGAGGCTCTGCTGAGCACAGCTGAAAGCGATATTCACGACGAATATCTGGAAGACTTTCGCGCTCTTAAACAAGAATTTGCAGCATACCAAGAGAAATTTGGTGACGCTAAAGGTCACCTATTTGATTCACCACTGCTTCACCGCATGCAGACTTATTTTGGCGGTAAACGTACCGATCTACAGGGCAACAACATTTATGGCCAATATGATCTGGTTAAAATTCTGACCGACCGTGCACTTGAAAGCGTGCACTGGCTGGAAGAAATCGGGGTTGAATACGACAAAAACATCGTTTTCGCCCCGGTTGGTGCTTTATGGCGTCGTGGACATAAACCCGTTAAGAAATACGGTACAGCTTTCATTCTTGCATTGAGTCAATACATTGAAAAACTGAACGGTACTGTGATTACCGATTGTCCGGCAAAAGAATTCCTTATCGAAGATGGTGAAATCAAAGGGATTATCGCAACAGGCGTGAACGGTCAGAAGGTGACTGTTCGAGCTAAAGCTGTGGTGCTAGCGAGTGGCGGTTTTGGCGCAAATACCAAGATGCTGCAACAATACAATACCTACTGGAGCAACATCGCTGACGATATCAAGACAACCAACTCATATGCAATGACAGGTGACGGTATCCTTCTTGGTCAATCAGTTGGTGCGGGATTAACAGGTATGGGCTTCACTCAGATGATGCCAGTAGCGGATCCTAACACCGGTGAGCTGTTCAGTGGTCTTCAGGTACCGCCAGAAAACTTTGTTATTGTTAATAAACAAGGTAAACGCTTCATTAATGAATTTGCAGGTCGTGACGTACTGACCAAAGCAGCTTTAGAGGAAGGTGGCCTGTTCTACTTGATCGCTGATGATGAGATTAAGAAAACAGCGGCAAACACCAGTCAGGAGAAAATTGACCGTCAGGTTGAAGCCGGAACATTATTCAGAGCCGATACTCTTGAAGAACTGGCAATCAAAGTCGGAATGGATCCAGCCGTACTCGTTGATACTGTGAACAAGTACAACAGCTACGTTGAAGCTGAGCACGATCCTGAATTCCACAAGGATACATTTAGCCTGAAAGTTGAAAAAGCGCCTTTCTATGCAACGCCTCGACAACCAGCGGTACACCATACAATGGGTGGTCTGAAGATCGATACTGCAACACGCGTTCTTGGTGAAAACAACCAACCTATCAAGAACCTTTATGCTGCGGGCGAAGTTGCAGGTGGTATCCATGCGGGTAACCGTCTTGGTGGTAACGCATTGGCTGATATCTTTACGTTTGGTCGTATTGCGGGTCAAACAGCGCTCGAAGATATGAACTAAACACGCTTGTTCAAGTCCCCCCAATCCCAACACCGTCAATAAATTACTCTTTTCGGTGTTGGGAACCACTTGAAAAGTCGCCAAAAATATCGTCATAAATTAAGGTTAACCTTTCGCGAGGTTAGCCTTGTTTCAACGTCACTGTTATCAAATATTGTGACAGATTCAAGCAAAACTAAAACGCTCGCTAAGGAGTATTCAGTTTTAGTCAACAGCTAATAGCAGACTAGAGATACCAATGACTCCAACGATGGTGTTTTTAAACATGCTCTTCTGATTTAAAGCCAGAATTGCACCACTGTGTTTTTGATAACGCCTGCTTGGATTGGTTGAAGCAATAATATCGAATCGAAAGCGGTCCATATGAGGTACCTATCAGTAAAGCTAAATCGATATACTATAGCCGCATAAAATTTTACTAAGCCATGGTTATAAGGCATGCTCTTTCAAGTCAAGCACAAGATAATAAACATAATTTAAAACGAAAAAGGAATCATAATGGCCGACCCACATATTCAATCTCCAATGGATCGCTATGATCACCTGATGGTTATTATCTATCGGTTGGGCTTTACTCTTTCATTTCCGGTTATCGCCCTACTCCCATGGAACTACGGCCTTTCAATGGATAAATTGGTATTCCTGTGCGCGGCTATGTGTGCTTCATCGCTACATATTTATATGAAGTCATTTCGTCTGCTGCTTCAACTCGCAACCTGGGTTGGCCTTTTATGTTATGTGTTCGGCTATCCGATGATAGGGATGGGAGGGGCCTTTATTACTTTGGGTGGGTTATGCTTTAAAGAATATTTTTGTTTCAAAGTTCCGGGGCTGCAATTGCAGCCACTTATCCTCGCGGCATTATGGTTTTGCCTATGGTTAGACGCAGACACTTCAGCAAAGATATTTGCCGCAGTGTCTGCTTTGTTATTTTTTATCACCAGTATTTACAAATGGAGAATGCCTAGACATTTTGATATCGGTGATAAAAGCAAATACGAAGTCTAAGTCAAAGCGAAATTAAGCCCGAAATTTAGAAACTTGACCATTGAGCTCCCGATATACATTATTTAGCTGATTGAACTGCTCGCGGATTTCCTGCGATGCTCTATCTACACCGTCTGTCTGATCTTTCATTGAGATTAAGTTCTGATTTATTTCGTTAGAAACGCTGGTCTGCTCCTGAGTAGCCAACGCTGTTTGTTCAGAGAGATCACGAACTGAATTAAAGGAATCATTCAACACATCAAATACCTTAATCACATCATCAAAGCTGCTCACGGTGCTATTAACGTTATCTTTACTCAGTTTAATTGCTGTTGTCGCATCAGAAACACTTTCAGTCAATTGGCTTATCATCTGCTCAATTTGATTTGTGCTCTCACCTGTCTGCGTCGCCAGCTTGCGAACTTCCTCAGCAACAACGGCAAAACCACGGCCAAATTCACCAGCCCGAGCTGCTTCTATCGCAGCATTCAGAGCTAACAAGTTAGTTTGTTCCGCAATTCCACGAATCACTTCCAGAACCGATGATATCGCTTCAGAGTTTTTCTCCAGCTCTTGAGCTTTTGCCATCGTTATATCAATGTTATCTGCCAATGAATCAATACTGACATGTGAAGACTTCACAACGTCACGACCTCGTTCAATATGCTCAGCCGCTTTAGTAGACTCATCGGATGTACTTGACGCAACACCAGCCATTTGCTGGTTTGCCATCGACATTTCACTAGCAGCACTCACGATAGAATCACTGGACTCCACCAGTTTTTGTGTATTGTTACTGACTGAATCAGCAACAGCTTCTAAACGATGGGTCGATTCACCTAACGCTGAACTTCGCTGTTGAACCGCTCTAATAATCTCTTGTAAATTTCCGACAAAAGTATCAAATTCGTTGGATAAATCCCCCAGCTCATCTTTTGCTGTTGAACTGATACGCGCAGTTAAATCACCGTCACCTTCTGATATTTCTCGAATGCGCTTAGAGATATTGTTGACGTTTTGCGTAATACGTTTCGGGATATAGTAACTAATGGCAAACGCAATAATAAAACCGATAACGACAATAGTTGTCGCAATATCCTGATAATTTTGAATTTCTTGCGCCGTTTGTTGCTCTTTAAGTCGTCCCTGATTTCTTACCGCTTCCCCTGCTTTATCCAGTAGATCTCGAATACGTTCAAACTTCTCATCAGTCCCAGAAAGAATATCTCTTTGATTAGCAGATACCCTCAACTCATCAGAACTCATCAGTGTTGAACTCTTTTTAAACCAATCTGGGAAAAGGTGATCAAACTGTTCATACGGCTTCACATAGTCAGGTTCCGATGCCATTATCGTAAGATATGACTGAAACCGATTGTTGGCTTGCAAAGCATTCTGTTCAAACTCATCTCTATTTTCAGAAGCATCACCAACACCAGTAAACAGCTTTTGCTGGGCTAAACGGGCCTGATACAAATCTCGATCCGCATTTAACAGCTCCGCAAGAGCATCCAGGTAACGCTTTAAGCGCTCTCTGTCTACCGTATAATTATTCCAGTTCGAAGCATGGGCTCTAAGCTTTGCTTCTGCCTCATCCAGCAAATTCCGCATGGTATCAAAGTCCTGATTGATAGCTGCAAAACGATTGCTAATATTCTGGTTTGCGACATAGACCGCTGACACATTTTTACTGCTCTCAACCCAGTCATTATATAATTGTTCAAAATTGTTAAAGGGCTTTACTAACTCCGGCTCATCACTCAAAAATTGGCGGTAACGTTGGAAACGTTCATACACTTGCTGAGCATTTTCGTCAAAATCCTTTTGCTGTTGTTGTTTGTCACCAAAATCCGAGAGCATTTCAGCCTGAGCCAGGCGAGCCTGGTATATATCCCTGTCTGCGTTAAGCACGACTGCAATCGCTTCAAAGTATGACTTCGTTTGTACCTCCATAGATTTTTCTTCTATTTTGATAATGACCTGCATAAACACAAAAATAGAGAGAACCAGAATAGTCAGCACAATAATCGGGAACATCATTTTTAGTCTTATAGAATGAACTCGCATTTCACAACTACCCTCACAAACCAATAAATGTTGACTGCACGCACACGGCAATCTGTCTTGTAATTCGAGTGTAGTTCACCCCTGTAGCAAGGCAAATTTGGGTCAGTAAATCTTTGACATTAAAAACTTTACAAACAAATCATTTTTGCAGATACAAAGCAAACTCATCGCGATTTTCGAATAAAACTCAGAACCATCGACATATAAATCATCACTAACTCTATTTCATAATTATGATGATAAAAGTAGTACAAGATAAAATAGCTATAAACTTTTTTATTATATTAAAACATAAGTATTATTTTCTGACACAACATCCCACTCCAGTCGCAATATTAATAATATTTCCCATATGTAATACCCCTAAATATTCCAACGAATCCGATAAGGATTTTTTGTTGGTCTTTACCTAAGTTAAATACAAATAAACAACATGATGAAGATAGGCAAATATGTTAGCCAATATAAAAGGATTACTCCCGGTACCATTATTATTATTCACATCCCCGGTGCTGGCTGATGACAGTGAGCAAGCTAAACGACCTCAATCAGTAAATGACATAATAGAAAGACCCGGAGTATTAACACCAAAAGGGAAATTTACTGTTGATACTTCAATTAGCTACACGCAAAATTCATCCAATAAAGTATCGGTTGTGGGGTATACAATCTTACCCACACTATTAGTTGGCCGGATTGAAGTTTCAGACTCGGACAGAACCACCATTACCACTGGTTTAACCATGCGTTACGGTTTAACCAATAGCACGGAGCTCGAATTAAGGCTGCCTTACGTCTACAGAAGCGACCAGATATCGACCCGGCCCATTCAGGACGGAGCTGAAGCCAATACGATTAATACCACCCTTGATGGTGGCGGATTGGGTGACGTCGAGTTCGCTGTCCGACAACAACTTAATTTCGATACCACACCATACTGGGTCGGTGGGCTCATTGTAAAATCGAATACTGGTAAATCTCCTTATGATATCGAAGTCGATTCAAGCACCAATACTCTTGAAGAAGTCTCAACCGGTTCAGGATTCTGGAGCGTCGAACCGTCACTATCGATGATCTATCCTACAGATCCGGCCGTCATTTTCTCTAGTATCAGTTATATATACAACTTTAAAGATGACGTGGATATCAGTGGACAAACGATTGAAGTCGACCTTGGTGACACGATCGCATTAAGCGGAGGGTTTGGATTTGCGATTAACCCTGATTTCTCATTTTCTGTCGGCCTGAGCCACAAAACAATACTCAAAAGCAAAATTGCAGGAGCAGAAGATGACAACGCTAAGCTTTTACAGCTAGATTCGTTAAGCTTTGGTATAAACTACGCTTTAAGTAAATCAACATCGCTTGGGATTAATGCACAGGCAGGTTTAACAGAAGACACTCCCGACTTCCAGCTATCTGTGAGAGTGCCTTATTCATTCTAATTAATAGTTTGCCATTATGGCTTCCTCAAGCTGCTTCGAAGCTCTGACCTGCTTTAGCGCGTCACCAATTTGAGCATCAATATCAATGATGGTGTTCAGCCCTATCACGCTATTATCAATAGTGTTCTGCACAATATTGGTAATAGAAGACGCGTTCACAGTGCTTGGAATATTTGAGGACGCAATATCATCAATGGAGATATGATTTCCACTCCCCTGTTGAACGATATTCACTAAACTCACCTTTTCTTCAGACGTTGGATTAGCCGAAGAAGTCAGGTTCTTTAAATTACCGTTTTGTATGACTAGGTTCGCAATCTTTGAATGAAGCATCACATTTCCGTCAATAGCCGTTTTGATGGTTAATCCAATATTGACGATATAGTCCTTCTCGAACTTAAAACCACCCCGATAATTGTCCAGATCCTGATTAGCGACCGGAATAATTGCATCATAAGTCGCAATATAATCCGCATTGCTTCCTTGTTCTGCCAGTGCTACTGGTATATTTAGAGCAATTAAAACTCCCAGAAGATGACGGTATTTCATACATCCCTCCATAAGCGATTAATACTGCCCGACATTAGGCCGTAGAATTGAGATATCTCCGGAACTGGATCTCAACACTCCCTCTTTAAGCGGAGATGACGCATACACAGAGAATGCGTTATCGGTAATAAAGCTGGCACGCCCTACTTCAGCTTTATTGCGAATTAAAAGAACGATTCCTGTGTAATATTCCGCAAACTCTCTGTATTTCATAGTCATCGTCCCCCGGGACGGATCACCAAGAATGACAGATTCATCATTCATACCTTTAATCACAACAAAGTGCAGGTATCCATCAAAATTCACCAGTGTAATTCCAGGTACACCCAGTTTGCGTATTTTTTCCAGCTTTAGCTTAAAGCCATCAGCGTTAAGCCCAACTGAATGCAGATAAAGCTTCATATCAAGCAAAGAAAAGCCTTTTTTTTCAATAAGCTTTTTATCACCATTATCAAACATGTCCTGAAAAATAACCTGCTCATCCGAAGGCATTTCATAATGAAAAGAGAGCAAAGATGCGAGTGCCGCAGAGCCACAACTGAAATCGTATTTTTGGCGTAATACCTCTCCAAATACGACCTCTCTGTAGCTTTTTATCGGTACCGTATATTGACCACGACTTGGCAGTATATTTAATGAATAAGATGGTGCTGAAAATAACAGCACCATCATGATCAAATAACAATTTGCGTTCATATTATTTGAGTGTCAGGTTCACGACCGTTGAGTTTTGTATCAGCACATTATTACCACTATTTTGAATAACGCTGCTTATACCTGAGCTACTGGCTAATGCACCAGACGAGATAATATTATTTCCCGTCACAGAATCATTAACCACATTACCGGTACTAACACCATTCAATTCAGATGATGCTGTTACACTCTCAATGTCGATGTAATATTGACCACCTCGGGAATCCTCCATTACATCCAGAGGCAACTCTTCGTCGGTCAAATTAATATCATCGGCATTAGCGGATAGCGTAGCCATCGCACTCAAGGCGAATAGTGCTAAGCGCATCGCTTTCTCCTTTACCTATTGCCACAAACTTATCTGTATTGCTTTCCTATTTTGCCGCTAGGCACACGTGAAACGCGATCACAAGAGCATGAGAAATCATTTATGGTCGTATCAGGTAGTTGATATTAAATTATTCAGTAAACAGCGATGCATTCGTTGTTACGGATTGTTGTGTCAATGAATTGGAACCTGAGTTTTGTGAAACCGTAATAATACCAGCCGCAGTATTCATCCCATCCATCGTATTCATGTTATTAACACTCACACCAGAACTCAAAAAGCCCCCACCATCGTATTCAACCCCAACGTTGGTAATAGAGCCTTGAAGAGATGCATTAGCCACAACAATTTCAGAATCGATATCCAGCTCATAGCTCTCACTATTGCTCAAGGTATTGGCACTGTTGGTCCAGGTGGCTGTATTAGTAGATGTGCTATTACCACTATTATCAACACTGTTGTCAGTATTGTTGCTGAGCAAATCAACATCAGCATCGGTACTGGTGCTATTGTCAGTTGTACTGCTATCGGTGTTGTTACTTAGTAAATCAACATCCGCATCTGTTGTGGTGCTACTATCAGTCGCAGTCACACTATTATCGGTATTGTTACTTAAAAGATCGGTGTCTGTATTAAAACTATCTGTCGCCGTATTTGCAGTACTTGCATCAACATAAGTTTCATTGTCACTCAACAGATCGGCGTCATAAGTATCAGCCCATGCTGCACCACTGATCATAAAAGTACCGACTGCGATTGAAATAGCTGTTTTACGTACATTCATAATATCCACTCCATGTGAATCAAATTTAATTAAATTAAAACGACTGCTTTAATGCCAAACCGATTGGCAAATTCATTATAGATACAGATTTTAAATTTAAAATTTGCGCAACATAAAGCCAGTTAAAAAAGCAACATATTTAGAAAAACAAGAAATAACTATAATTACTTAAATCAACAATTTAAGTACATCATTTTACCCAAGTAGTATTAGAGTATGATTTTACATATTAAATCGCATGATAAAAAATCAAACTTTTAATAACCAATCGATAGTAAAAACTAATTTTAAACACCAAATCACATATAAGTAAAACAATCAGCAATTTATGAAAATCAATATGGTTC
>Ga0075011_10000592_pt1 | contig 19429 bp, 15 predicted proteins | sample TARM_MetaG_T_14_FD_72354 | JGI IMG/M metagenome (GOLD analysis project Ga0075011, IMG submission 72354) | Freshwater microbial communities from Pennsylvania, USA, analyzing microbe dynamics in response to fracking - TARM_MetaG_T_14 | ecosystem: Environmental > Aquatic > Freshwater > River... | reverse complement strand
TTTTTTTCCGTCACATCGCTCCAGCCGCGCCCGAACCGGCGCTTATTCCTCGCCCATGCGCAGGGCGGCGATGAAGGCTTCCTGCGGAATCTGGACATTGCCATATTCGCGCATGCGCTTCTTGCCTTCCTTCTGCTTTTCCAGAAGCTTCTTCTTGCGGGTGATGTCGCCGCCATAGCACTTGGCGGTCACGTCCTTGCGCATGGCCGCGATGGTTTCGCGGGCGATCACCTTGGCGCCGATGGCGGCCTGAATCGGAATCTTGAACAGGTGACGCGGGATCAGGTCCTTCAGGCGCTCGCACAGCGCGCGGCCACGCTGTTCGGCCTGGGAGCGGTGAACGATCATGCTGAGCGCATCGACCGGCTCGTTGTTGACGAGGATGTTCATCTTCACGAGGTCGCCCTCGCGCAGGCCGATCTGCTCGTAGTCGAAGCTGGCATAGCCACGGCTGATCGACTTCAGGCGATCGTAGAAGTCGAATACCACTTCGTTGAGCGGAAGCTCGTAGTTCACCTGTGCGCGCCCGCCGACATAGGTCAGCCCGGTCTGGATGCCGCGACGGTCCTGACAGAGCTTGAGGATCGAACCCAGATGTTCGTCGGGGGTGTAGATGGTCGCCTTGATCCACGGCTCTTCCATCGTGTCGATCTTGACCACGTCGGGCATGTCGGCCGGGTTGTGGAGTTCGACCGTCGAACCGTCGGTCATCGTCAGGCGATAGACCACCGAAGGGGCGGTGGTGATCAGGTCGAGGTCGTATTCGCGGCTCAGGCGCTCCTGGATGATTTCCAGATGGAGCAGGCCGAGGAAGCCGCAGCGGAACCCGAAACCGAGCGCGGCGCTGGTTTCCATTTCGAAGCTGAACGAAGCATCGTTGAGCCGCAGCTTGCCGATCGAATCGCGCAGCTTTTCAAAGTCTGCCGCATCGGTCGGGAAGAGGCCGCAGAACACCACCGGCTGGACTTCCTTGAAGCCCGGCAGCGGTTCGGTCGCGCCGCCCTTGACGGTGGTGATCGTGTCACCCACGCGGGCCTGCGCCACTTCCTTGATCTGCGCGGTGATGAAGCCGATTTCACCCGGCCCGAGCTCGGCCAGTTGCTCGATCTTGGGGCGCATGCAGCCCACGCGGTCGATCAGGTGCTCGGTCCCGCCGGCCATGAACTTGACCTGCAAGCCCTTCTTGATGACCCCGTCGATCACGCGCACGAGAATGACGACGCCCAGATACGGATCGTACCACGAATCGACCAGCATGGCCTTGAGCGGCGCCTCGCGGTTGCCGCCCGGCGCCGGAATGCGCTCGACCACCGCGTCGAGCACTTCCTCGATGCCGATGCCGGCCTTGGCGCTGGCCAGCACGGCATTGCTGGCGTCGATGCCGATCACTTCCTCGATCTCGGCCTTGACCTTTTCGGGTTCGGCGGCGGGAAGGTCGATCTTGTTGATCACCGGCACGATCTCGTGGTCGTGCTCGATCGACTGGTAGACGTTGGCGAGCGTCTGCGCCTCGACGCCCTGCGCCGCGTCGACGACCAGCAGCGCGCCCTCGCAGGCGGCCAGGCTGCGGCTCACTTCATAGGCGAAGTCGACGTGGCCGGGGGTGTCCATCAGGTTGAGCTGATAGGTCTTGCCGTCCTTGCCCTTGTAGTCGAGGCGGACGGTCTGGGCCTTGATGGTGATCCCGCGTTCGCGCTCGATGTCCATGTTGTCGAGCACTTGCGCCTGCATCTCGCGCGCGCTCAGGCCGCCGGTGAACTGGATCAGGCGGTCGGCCAGCGTCGACTTGCCGTGGTCGATGTGGGCAATGATGGAGAAATTGCGGATCAGCGCGAGGTCGGTCATGGTGCGCCGTTAGCAGGCCGTCATGCCCCTGTCATCACGCACGATGCGCCAAACAGGGGGCAAAAACGAACAGGGCCGGGCGTTTTTCAACACCCGGCCCTTCTCATGTCCTGCTGCTCATGCCCTGCTGCTCATGTGCTGACCGGCTCAGCCAACCTTGCGCTGCATCGAACGGTCGGGCAGCGGTGCGGGCGGCCTGATCTGGACCACTGCGATGCGTCCGTCGTCCCCGGCCTTGAGCGGCTCGGTAAACTCGACCCCCATGCGGTCGTCGTTGCTCCACTTGCAGGTGCCCGAAACGACATGGCCATCGGCCAGCTGGATGCGGAACACCGTTCCCACCGGCACGTTCCACAGCCCCTCGACCAGCGCGCCGGTCAGCGAGAGGTTGCGGATCACCCCGTTGTAGCTGTGCCCGCCATGTTCGAGCACGACCTTGCGCAGCATCGCCTGACGGCTGGCACGCGCCGAACGCGGCCCTTGCGCCACGGCGACCAGCCCGGTGGCCAGACGTTCGGTGGCATTGGCCGCCGAAAGCGGGCGCTCGTAGATATAGCCCTGGACGTGGCTGCATCCCAGCGCGCGCACGAGGTCGAGTTCGTCGTGGGTCTCCACGCCTTCGGCGGTGGTTTCCATGCCCAGCGCCTCGGCCAGACTGACGATCGAGGCGATGATCGCGCCATTGCGGCTGCCCGGCTGGGTCGCCCCGCGCACGAAGGACTGGTCGATCTTGATCTTGTCGAAGGGCGCCGAGCGCAGATAGCCAAGGCTCGAATAGCCCGTGCCGAAGTCGTCGAGCGCGAGGCGCACGCCGATGGCCTTGAGCTGCTTGAACATCTGGTCGGTGCCCTCGTCGTTGTTGAGGAACACGCTTTCGGTGATTTCCAGTTCGAGCCGCGAGGCCTCCACTTGCGCATGGGCCAGCGCCGAAGTGACGATCGAGGGCAGCGCCGGATTGGCGAACTGCAAGGGCGAGACATTGACCGCCACGCGCACGTCTTGCGGCCAGTGGGCCATGTCCTGACAGGCCGTGCGCAGCGCCCATTCGCCGATGGCCGCGATCATGCCGGTATCCTCGGCAATCGGGATGAACCGGGCGGGCGAGATATAGCCGTGCTGCGGATGCTTCCAGCGCAACAGCGCCTCGAACCCGGTGATCCGCTCGGTCGCGGTGTGGACCACGGGCTGGTAGAACATCTCAAGGCCGCCATGGGCGAGCGCATCGCGCAAGTCGTCTTCGAGCTGGCGGCGTTCCTGCGCGTCGCTGTGCAGGTCGGCGGCATAGAAGTGATAGCGCCCGCGCCCGCCATCCTTGGCCGCATAGAGCGCAAGGTCGGCGTTGCGGATCAGCGCCTCGCTGGTCACCCCGTCTTCGGGCGAGACGGCAATGCCGACCGACGCCCCGATCATCACCCGGCTGCCTTCGATCGAATAGGGCGCCGAGAGCTGCTCGATCACCTGACCGGCCAGATAGGCGAGCTGCTCGCGCTCGATCTTGCCCGGAATGATCACCTGAAACTCGTCGCCGCCCAGACGACCGACCCGGCCCACCGTGCCGATCGCGCGTTCGAGGCGCTGCGACACCTGCTTGAGCAGCGCATCGCCCGCCGGATGGCCGAGCGTGTCGTTGACCTGCTTGAAGCGGTCGAGGTCGAGCAGGAACACCGCGCAGGCGCGATGCTGGATCTGCGGCGCGACAAGGATCTTCTCCAGCGTCTGCGACATGCGCAACCGGTTGGACAGGCCCGTGAGCGAATCGTACTGGGCCAGCCGCGTGGCATGTTCGGCCGAGCGACGCTTTTCGGTCAGGTCGGTGCCCGAACCGCGGAAGCCCTGGAAATTGTTGAACGTGTCATAGGTCGGGCGGCCATTGATCTGCCACCAGCGCTCTTCCATGTCGGTCGCCGCGCGCACAGCCAGTTCGGCAAAGCTGGCGCGGGCCGAGAGATGGAAAGCCAGCGTGCGCTCCCCTTCCCCGGCCTGATCGGCCAGGTTGAACAGCTCGAAAAAGGGCCGTCCAATGAGATTTTCGACCGAACGCCCGAGAATCTGGGCCACCGGGCGCGACAGATAGGTGATCTGCCCACGCCGGTCGGTCTCCCAGAACCAGCCCTGTCCGGTTTCCTCGTAATCGGCGAGAATTTCCTGCGCACGGGTCTGGATGCGGGTCTCGATCTCGGCAGCCTCGCGCTCGCGCTGCTCGATCTCGCGCTGGCGGAAATAGGCCGCCACCGACACCACGACCCCGATCGCGAGCGTGACCATCCCGCCCAGACGGCTGGCCGCACAGGCCACCCCGGCCCAGATCGCCACTTGCGCCACCAGCACCCCGGCCAGTTGCCCGCTCTCGAACACCGTCGCCAGCAGGGAAACCGTGACCAGCAGGGCCAGCCCCTGAAGCCAGGGCAGGCTGCCCATGGTCGCCCAATGGCCGATCGCGGCCCCGAACAGAACCATCGGCATGCCCACGGCCAGAACCATCATGACCATGCGCGGCGCCGTGCCGCGCAGCAATCCGCCACTTTCGACCCGCACCGCCAGAAGCCCGAGCAGCGCGAGCAGCACGCTGGTGGTTCCCAGCGACATCACGGTCCCGTCGGGCATGCCATTGGAAACGCCCAGTCCCGCCAGCCCCAGCGCCATCGGCAAGGCCATCTGCGGCCATTCGCGGGCGATCATGCGCACGCCCTTGCGCAGTGCGGGCGCATGACTGGACGGCATACGCTCGCGCCTGCGCTGCGTACGCCCGTAATCGCGGCGCTCGGCCTGCTGAAGATCAGCGGCGGGCTGCGGATCGGGTTTGGTCTGTTCAGCGGATACGTCTGCCATGTCCGCACGATGGCCCCGGGGGCTTTGAAAAAGCGTTAAGCACACCCCTGCCAAGGCCGGAAATCGGCAGGGCATTAATCCCGAAATGGAGCAAAAACGCCCAGAATCAGCACAGGCAGGTGCCAGCGCAGCCCGGTCGGGGCGGTTCTGGCACCTGCCTGTGCGCCCGATCCCGGCGGGGCCCCTGCCCTCTCCCCTCAGGCAACCCGGCGCGGGGCGGCCAGCGCCTTGCGCGGGGCGGAAGACTGCGCTTCGAGACGGAAATGCGACACGAGATTGGCCATGCGGTCGGCCTCTCCGGCCAGACTGCGCGCGGCTGCGGTCGCCTGCTCGACCATCGCCGCGTTCTGCTGGGTCATCAGGTCAAGATCGTGCACGGTCTCGTGAATTTGCTGGATATTGGTGGCCTGGCTTTGCGATCCGGCGGCAATGCCGCTGGCCAGCCCGGCGATCTCGCCCACGCGGTTGACGATTCGCTCGAAGGTCTCGCCGGTCTGGCCCACCAGCGTCACCCCGCGCTCGACCTGCTCGGAGCTTTCACTGATCAGTTTCTTGATGTCGAGCGCGGCATCGGCCGAACGCTGGGCCAGCGCGCGCACTTCGGTGGCGACAACCGCAAAGCCGCGCCCGGCATCCCCGGCGCGCGCGGCCTCAACCCCGGCATTGAGCGCCAGAAGGTTGGTCTGGAAGGCGATCCCGTCGATCACCGCGATGATCTTGCCGATCTCGGAAGCCGAACGGTGAATGTCGTTCATCGCCCTGACCGCATCTTCAAGGACACTGCCGCCCTGTTCGGCGTCGCCATGGGCTTCCTGCACCGCACCATGAAGGTTGGTCGCATCGTTGGCCGTACTTCGCACGGCACTGGCCAGCGTGGTGATCGCCGCCGAAGCTTCCTCAAGGCTGGCCGCCTGCTGTTCGGTGCGGTGGGCCAGATCGTCGGAAGCCTGCCGGATTTCCTGCGCGCCCATATCAACCGCGCGCGAGGTACTGGCCACTTCGCGCAAGGCATCGCTGACTTTGCCGCGCATCGTCTCCAGATCGTGTTCGAGCCCGGCATAGGCGGGGGGGAGCCCGCTGACCGGGACGGTGAAATCGCCCTCGGTCATCATCTGCACGGCATGGCCAACATCGCGGATCACCGCCACGCGCTTGGCATCTTCGGCCTCGAAATAGGCCGAGAGCGCCACTTCCATGTCGAGCAGCGCCATTTTTACCAGACTCGCCACGGCCTCTGCCCGCCGCTTGCGCCCCAGACCGATCCCGCCCGACAGGAAACGCACGATCACCTCGTCGAGCACCGAGGCATAGGCCCCGATATACCAGCCCGGCTCCAGACCGATCCGCGCATGGACATCGCCGATGCGCTGCGCGCGGGCGACATAATCGGACCCCGGCGCGCCCGAGAACATCGCGTTCCAGTGTTCGACCTGTTTGTCGCGGGCATGGGTCATGCCCTGACGGGAACTGAAGAAGCGCGCGGTTTCCGGCGTTGCACCAATCCGCTCGTAGAGACGGTCGAGCGCAGGCACCGCAACGGTGTTCATGACTTTGGTAATCTGCGCGAAACGCGCCACATCGTCAGCCGTAATATTAAAGAACGCCAACTTCTTGTCGACGTCCTGCTGGGAGAGTCCCATGGTCCGCTGCCCTTTTCAAAAGTCGGGGCAAGTGTAGGCATCGCCTGGTCAACGGCTTTCGCACTGCGGCATAGGGAGTGCCCCGCAAGGGGCCGGTCATCTTCGTCGAAGAACTGCCCCGGCGTGCTTAGTGTCTGATCCGAAACTATCGTTTCCGATCGTTCGGGAGCGGGCCGGTACCGAACCGAAATTCGCCTCTTTCGGCGAATTTCAAATCAGATTCTCAGGCCATCGCGCCCGATGATGCGGGTCCAAAGCGGGCCACCATGTCGTAGGCCTCGCCCGGAAACACCTGCCGCACATAGGTGATCCGCTCGGGCCCGCGCCACGTCCACCGCTCGACACACAGGCACGCCGTCCCTGTCGCCACGCCCAGATATTCGGCCTCCTCGCCCCGCGCGGCCACGGCGGAAATGCGGGTTTCGGCCTCGGTCCAGGGCACGTGCTGCAACAGCCATGTTCCCGGCGCGACCGTGTCGAGATCGGCCTCGACGATATCGGGCACGGCCTGCGCGCTCACCAGGCGGAACTCCACCCCCAGCGGCGCGCCATCGGCCAGATGGAGCCCGTCGACCTGCATCAGCAGGCCCCCGCCCGCCAGCAGACGCTCCTGCTCGTCGGCAACCGCAGGCCGGACCCGGCGGCGCAGCAGGCGAAACGCATAGTCCTGCCCGCGCTCGCGCACTTGCGCGGCGATGTCGGGCACGTCGAGCACCATCGAATGCACGCGCGGGCGCGCCACGAAGGTGCCCGCGCGCTTGCGCCGGTCGATCAGGCCCGCCCCGGCCAGCGCGGACAGCGCCTTGTTCACGGTCATGCGCGAGCAGCCATAGTCCTGCATGAGATCCTGCTCGGTCGGCAGCCGATCACCGGGCGCCAGCGCCCCGCCCAGTATCCGCCCCTCGAAATCAGAGCGGATGCGTTCGTGCAGCGGCATGGTCACGCGATCAGTCTCTCCAGCACGCGGGCATAGACCCGGCGCACCCGGTCGCGGGCGCGGTGTTGCCCGCCCTCTACCAGTTTCTCGCCATGGCGCCACACGCAGTCGATGGCCGAACGCCCGCCCGCGAACACGAAGCTGTCGGTGATCGTGTCGCCCTGCCGATGGAGCAGCGCGGGATGAGCGAGGTCGAGGCTGACAAGATCGGCGGATTGCCCCACCGCGATGCCGCCCGCTGGCCCGGTGCCCAGCGCCGCGCTGCCCCCGGCCAGCGCCCCGGCGTAGAGGTCCGCGCCGGTAGAACGCCCGGCCCCGCGCGCCATCACGTTGCGCCCCCGGCGCGACAGCCGCTGGCCATATTCGAGCAGGCGCAGTTCTTCGGCGCAGTCGATCAGCACGTTGGAATCGCTGCCCACGCCAAAGCGCCCGCCCGCATCGAGAAACGGCGCCACCGGGAACAGCCCGTCGCCAAGGTTCGCCTCGGTAATCGGGCACAGCCCCGCCACCGCGCCGCTGCGCGCCAGGCCAAGGGTTTCCGCATCGGTCATGTGGGTCGCATGGACGAGGCACCAGCGGCCATCCACCGCCGCATTGTCGAGCAGCCATTCGACCGGACGCGCCCCGCTCCACGCGAGGCAATCGGCCACTTCCTTTTCCTGCTCGGCAATGTGGATGTGCACCGGGCGATGCCGGGCGAGCGGCACGAGCGCGCGGAGTTGCTCGGGCGAGACCGCGCGCAGGCTGTGCGGGGCGACCCCGACCACCGCATCGGGCAAGGCGCGCGCATGGGCCTGCGCCCCTTCGAGCAGACGCGCATAGTCATCGAGCGAATTGAGGAAGCGCGCCTGCCCCGACTGCGGCGCCTGCGCGCCAAACCCGGCGAAGCTGTACAGCACCGGCAGCAGGGTCATGCCGATCCCGGTCTCGCCCGCCGCGCTGAGAACCGCGCCGCTCATCTCGGCCCGGTCGGCAAAGGGCTGCCCGTCCAGATCGTGGTGCAGGTAGTGGAACTCGCCCACGCGGGTAAACCCGGCCTCGAGCATCTCGACATAGGCCATCGCGGCAATCGCGCGCACGTCGTCGGGCGTCATGCGGTCGACGAAGCGATACATGATCTCGCGCCATGTCCAGAAACTGTCGCTCGACGCGCCCCGCCGCTCGGCCAGACCGGCCATGCCGCGCTGGAACGCGTGGCTGTGCAGGTTGGGCATGCCGGGCAAGGCGCAAGCATGGCGCTCGTCCGCGTCACCAAGGGTTGCCCCCACCTCGATCGCGGCCACGCGGCCCTGATCCAGCGTCACGCGGACATCGCGCGCCCAGCCATGCGCAAGCCAACACTTCTCGAAAAACAACGCCATGGCCAAGACACTCACCCGATTGACGCAGAAATTTGCGCCTGCCCTCTCTTTTTGTCTATACATTAATTTGGAACGGTGCAATCACCGCGCAACACGACACGCACCGGGGATCGCGCCAGGCATGCTCACCGATACGATTTGGAAAAACGCCCGGCTCGCCACGATGAAGGGGGCGGGCGCAAGCGACATCGGCGCCGTGGACAACGGCATGATCGCGGCCAAGGATGGCCGGATCGTCTATGCCGGGCCCGCAGCCCAGGCCCCGGCGCTCGACGCGCGGGAGATCGTCGATTGCGCGGGCCGCTGGATCACGCCGGGCCTGATCGATTGCCACACCCACCTGATCCACGGCGGCGACCGCGCCGCCGAGTTCGAGATGCGCCTCGAAGGCGCGTCCTATGAAGAAATCGCCCGGAGCGGCGGCGGCATCGTCTCGACCATGCGCGCCACCCGCGCGGCGAGCGAGGACGATCTTGTCGCCAGCGCCCTGCCCCGCCTCGACGCGCTGATCGCCGAAGGGGCCACGACGGTCGAGGTCAAATCGGGCTATGGCCTCGATGGGACGAGCGAAATCCGCATGCTGCGCGCCGCGCGCGCGCTGGGCACGGCGCGCCCGGTCTCGATCCGCACGACATTTCTGGGCGCCCATGCCCTGCCCCCCGAATTTGCAGGCAATGCCGATGGCTATATCGCGCTGCTGTGCGACGAAGTGCTGCCCCGCGTGGCGCAGCAGGGCCTTGCCGATGCGGTCGACGCCTTTTGCGAGGGCATCGGTTTCAGCCCCGAACAGACCGCCCGGATGTTCGAGGCCGCCGCGCGCCATGGCCTGCCGGTCAAGCTCCATGCCGACCAGCTTTCCAACCTGCACGGCGCGGCGCTGGCGGCCCGGCATGGCGCGCTCTCGGCCGATCACCTCGAACATTGCGACGCGGCGGGCATTGCCGCGATGGCGCGCGCGGGCACGGTGGCGACGCTGCTGCCGGGCGCCTATTACTTCGTGCGCGAAACCCGGCTGCCCCCGGTCGCCGCCCTGCGCGCGGCGGGCGTGCCCATCGCGCTGGCGACCGACTGCAATCCGGGCACGTCACCGCTGACCTCGCTGCTGCTGACGATGAACATGGGCGCAACGCTGTTCCGCCTGACCGTGGCCGAATGCCTTGCCGGGGTGACGGTCCATGCCGCCCGCGCGCTGGGCCTGCTGGCCGACCGGGGCACGCTGGAGGCCGGCAAGCGCTGCGACCTTGCCATCTGGGACATCGAGCGCCCGGCTCAACTGGTTTACCGCATGGGGTTCAATCCGCTCCATGCCCGCATCTGGAGTGGACAATGAATTCGATCCTGCTCGTGCCCGGCGCCGTTTCGCTGGCGCAGTGGCGTGACCTCTATCGCGGGGCGGCAGCGTCCCTCGATCCGGCCTGCGCGCCGCGCGTGGCGGAAAGCGCCGCTGCGGTCGAACGCATTCTGGCCCGCGGCGAGCCGGTCTATGGGATCAACACCGGCTTTGGCAAACTGGCCAGCGTGCGCATCGGCGACGAGGATCTGGCCACGCTCCAGCGCAATATCGTGCTCAGCCACGCCGCCGGAACGGGCGCGCCTTCGCCGGTGCCGGTGATCCGCCTGATGATGGGCCTCAAGCTCGCCAGCCTCGCGCAGGGCGCCTCGGGCGTGCGCCCCGAAACGGTGGCCCTGCTCGAAGCCATGCTGGCGCGCGGGCTGACCCCGGTGGTGCCCGCGCAAGGGTCGGTCGGCGCGAGCGGCGACCTTGCCCCGCTCTCGCACATGGCCGCCACGATGATCGGCGTGGGCGACATTATCGTCGCGGGCGTGCGCCTGCCCGCCACACAGGCCCTCGAACAGGCCGGGCTGGCGCCGATCCGGCTTGGCCCCAAGGAAGGCCTTGCCCTGCTCAACGGCACGCAGTTCTCCACCGCCAATGCGCTGGCCGGGCTGTTCGAGGCCGAACTGCTGTTCCGCTCCGCGCTCGTCACCGGCGCGCTCTCGACCGAGGCGGCCAAGGGCTCCGACACGCCGTTCGATCCGCGCATCCATACCTTGCGCCGCCACGCTGGCCAGATCGCGGTGGCCGACGCGCTGCGCGGGCTGATGGCGGGCAGCGCGATCCGCGCCAGCCATCTTGAAGGCGACGCGCGCGTGCAGGACCCTTACTGCCTGCGCTGCCAGCCGCAGGTGATGGGCGCCGCGCTCGACATTCTGCGCCAGGCCGCCACCACGCTCGAAATCGAGGCCAATGGCGTTTCGGACAACCCGCTGATCTTCCCCGAAACCGACGAAGCGCTCTCGGGCGGGAACTTTCATGCCGAGCCGGTCGCCTTTGCCGCCGACATGATCGCCATGGCCATCTGCGAGATCGGCTCGATTGCCGAGCGCCGCATCGCCATGCTGGTCGACCCGGCGCTGTCGGGCCTGCCCGCGTTCCTCACCCCGCGCCCCGGCCTCAATTCGGGCTTCATGATCCCGCAAGTGACCGCCGCCGCGCTGGTGAGCGAGAACAAGCAGCGCGCCTATCCGGCCAGCGTCGATTCGATCCCCACCTCGGCCAATCAGGAAGACCACGTCTCGATGGCCGCCCATGGCGCGCGCCGCCTGCTCGACATGGCGGAAAACGCCACTGCCGTTCTGGGAATCGAACTGCTGGCCGCCGCACAGGGCATCGATTTCCACGCCCCGCTGGCGTCGAGCACCCCGCTCGAAGCCGCGCGCGCCACCTTGCGCGCGATTGTCCCGACACTGGAAGACGACCGCCATTTCCACCCCGACATGGAAGCGGCCAATGGCCTGATCCGTTCGGGTGCGCTGCTGCAAGGCGCGGGCGCCACCCTGCCGGGCGTGGCATGAACGACTGGCTGACCATCCATCGCGGGGAGGCGCCGCTCGTCGTCGCCTTTCCCCATGTCGGCAGTGGCCTTGCCGATGTGGGCGACACATTCGTTTCGCCCTGGCTCGCCCGCCGCGATACCGACTGGTGGGTCGATCAGGTCTACGCCTTTGCCGCCGATCTTGGCGCGACACTGGTCGCCACGGGCATTTCGCGCTCGGTCATCGATTGCAACCGCGATCCTTCGGGCGCCTCGCTCTATCCGGGGCAGGCGACGACCGAACTGTGCCCGTCCACGACCTTTGATGGCGAGCCGCTCTATGCAGGTGCGGTGCCTGACGAGGCCGAGATCGCCCGCCGCCGTGCGCGCTGGTTCGATCCCTATCACGCCGCGCTCGAAGCCGAAATCGCCCGCCTGCGCGCCCGCCATGGCCGCGTCGTGCTCTATGACGCGCATTCGATCCGCAGCCATGTCCCGCGCCTGTTCGAGGGCACCTTGCCGCAGTTCAACATCGGCACCAATGGCGGACAGACTTGCGCGCCCGACCTGCGCGAGGCGATCGCCGAAGTCTGCGCCCGATCGGGCCACAGCCACGTCGTCGATGGCCGGTTTCGCGGGGGGTGGACCACGCGCCACTATGGCCGCCCCGAACGCGGCGTCCATGCCGTGCAGATGGAACTGGCGATCCGCGGCTACATGGACGAGCCGGACGAGCCAACCCCCGCCAACTGGCCGACCGCCTATGACGGGCCACGCGCCGCCCCGCTGATCGCGACCCTGCAAACCATCCTGAAGGCCGCGCTGGCCTTCGCCCACCCGGAGGGCTGAGCCCATGTCCCGTATCGACAACACCCGCGTGATCAAGCCGGCCACCGGCACCGAACTGTCGGCCAAATCGTGGCTGACCGAAGCCCCCTTGCGCATGCTGATGAACAACCTCCACCCCGACGTGGCCGAGCGCCCGGAAGAACTGGTGGTCTATGGCGGCATTGGCCGCGCCGCGCGCAACTGGGAATGCTACGACAAGATCGTCGAGACGCTGCGCCGCCTCGACGACGACCAGACCCTGCTGGTCCAGTCGGGCAAGCCGGTCGGCGTGTTCCGCACCCATGCCGATGCGCCGCGCGTGCTGATCGCCAATTCCAACCTCGTGCCCAACTGGGCGAGCTGGGAGCATTTCAACGAACTCGACCGCAAGGGGCTGGCCATGTACGGCCAGATGACGGCGGGCTCGTGGATCTACATCGGCGCGCAGGGCATCGTGCAGGGCACGTATGAAACCTTTGTCGAGATGGGCCGCCAGCACCATGGCGGCGATCTTTCGGGCAAGTGGCTGCTGACCGCCGGGCTGGGCGGCATGGGCGGCGCCCAGCCGCTGGCGGCGGTCATGGCCGGGGCCTCGTGCCTTGCCATCGAATGTCAGGCCAGCCGCATCGAGTTTCGCCTGCGCACCGGCTATCTCGACCGCAGCGCCACGACCATCGAGGAAGCCATGGCCATCCTCGACGAGGCCAAGGCCTCCGGCAAGCCGGTCTCGGTCGGCCTTCTGGGCAATGCGGCGGAAGTGCTGCCCGAACTGCACCGGCGCGGCATCCGCCCCGACCTGCTGACCGACCAGACCTCGGCGCACGATCCCTTCAACGGCTACCTGCCCGCCGGGTGGACCGTGGCCGAATGGATGGAAAAGCGCGAGAGCGATCCGGCAGCCGTCGCCAAGGCCGCGCGCGCCTCGATGGCGACCCATGTGCGCGCGATGCTGGCCTTTCAGGCCGATGGCGTGCCCACGACCGACTATGGCAACAATATCCGCCAGATGGCGCTGGAAGAAGGCGTCGAAAACGCCTTCGATTTCCCCGGCTTCGTGCCCGCCTATATCCGCCCGCTGTTCTGCCGGGGAATCGGGCCGTTCCGCTGGGCCGCGCTCTCGGGCGACCCGGAAGACATCTACAAGACCGACCAGAAGGTCAAGGAACTGCTCCCCGACAATGCCGCGCTGCACACCTGGCTCGACATGGCGCGCGAGAAAATCCACTTCCAGGGCCTGCCCGCGCGGATCTGCTGGGTGGGTCTGGGCGACCGCCACCGCCTCGGCCTCGCCTTCAACGAGATGGTCGCCAACGGGGAACTGAAGGCCCCGGTGGTGATCGGGCGCGACCACCTCGACAGCGGCTCGGTCGCCTCGCCCAACCGCGAGACCGAGGCGATGGCCGACGGGTCCGATGCCGTGTCCGACTGGCCGCTGCTCAATGCCCTGCTCAACACCGCGAGCGGCGCGACGTGGGTTTCGCTCCACCATGGCGGCGGCGTGGGCATGGGCTTCTCGCAACATGCGGGCATGGTCATCGTCGCCGATGGCACCCCCGATGCGGCCCGCCGCCTCGAACGCGTGCTGTGGAACGACCCGGCCACCGGCGTCATGCGCCATGCCGATGCCGGCTATCCCATCGCGCTCGATTGCGCGCGCGAAAAGGGGCTGGACCTGCCCGGCATCCTCGGGTGAGCCCGAAAGTGATCCCCATGGCCCAAATGCGGGCCATGGCATGGAAAAACGGCGGGGGGACAACGCGCGAGATCGCCGTCTTCCCGCCGGGCGCGGGCATGGACGATTTTATCTGGCGCCTGAGCATGGCCACGGTCGAACAGGCCGGGCCGTTCTCGGCCTTTCCGGGCATCGAGCGCACGCTGGCCGTGCTCGACGGCAGGCTTTCGCTGGTGGGGAAAGGTCTTCACGCCGAACTCGACGCCACCTCTGCGCCGCAGTGCTTCGATGCGGCCCTGCCCGTTCATGGCAGCCCACTCGGCGGCCCGGTGCGCGATCTCAACGCCATGGTCCGGCGCGGCGCCTGCACGGTGTCGATGGCGCGCCTGGCCCACGGGTCTGTGGTAACGGGCGCGCCCGACCGCTTTCTCGTCGCGCTGGAAGACCAGACCTGCGACGGCATCGGGCTCGGCGCCGGAGACTGCGTGGTCGTCACGCAGGATCTGCGCCACGATGGCCCGGCCCTGCTGGTGACGTTCACCCCGACCCTTTCCTGAAAGCAAAAGGGCCTCCCCGTCTGCCGGGGAGGCCCTTTGCATTTCCTTTGGCGCAGCGGCGCTTACACGCGCATCGGCATCAGCACGTAGAGCGCCGAGGCCTTGTCGTCCTTGCGGATCAGCGTGGGCGCACCGGCATCGGCCAGATGAAGCTCGACCAGATCACCGTCGATCTGGCTGAGGATGTCCTTCAGGTAATTGGCGTTGAAGCCGATCTCGAAGCCCTGCGAGGTGTAGTCGGCGGGGAGTTCTTCGGCAGCAGTACCGTTGTCGGGGCTGGTCACCGAGAGCGTCACGCGGTCGGTTTCGAGCGCCATCTTGACCGCGCGGGTCTTTTCCGTGGCGATCGTCGCCACGCGGTCCACCGCTTCATAGAAGCTGCGCGGATCGAGGCGCAGCAGCTTGTCGTTGGCGGTCGGGATCACGCGGGTATAGTCGGGGAACGTGCCGTCGATCAGCTTGCTGGTCAGCACGACGCCATGTTCGCCGCCCAGCGTGAAGCGCACCTTGCTGGCCGAAAGGTCGAGCAGGACATTGGTGTCGAGCACTTCTTCGAGCAGCTTGCGCAACTCGCCCACGCACTTGCGCGGCACGATCACGTCGGGCATCCCCTCGGCCCCCTCGGGGCGGGCCAGCGTATAGCGCGCGAGGCGGTGGCCGTCGGTGGCCGCGGCCTTGAGCACGTCGTCGGCGACGTGGAAGAAGATCCCGTTGAGGTAATAGCGGGTTTCCTCGGTCGAGATCGCGAAACGGGTGCGGTCGATCAGTTCGGCCAGCACGCGCGCGGGGATCTCGAAGCTGGTCGGCAGGTCGCCTTCCACGATCACCGGGAAATCATCGCGCGGCAGGGTGGGCAGCTGGAAGCGGCTGCGCCCGGCCTTGACGACCATGCGGTTGTCGGCGGTTTCCAGGCTCACCTGCGAACCATCGGGCAGCTTGCGCGCGATGTCGAACAGGAGGTGGGCCGAAACGGTGATCGCGCCGGGCGCCTCGACCGTGACGGCAGGCATCGACTCGACAATCTGGAGGTCGAGGTCGGTCGCCATCAGGCGCACCGAATTGTCCGCCGAAGCCTCGATCAGCACGTTCGAGAGGATGGGAATGGTGTTGCGGCGTTCGACAACCGACTGGACATGGGACAGGCAGCGCAGCAGCGTCGCGCGTTCGATGGTCGCCTTCATTCTCGTCTCGATCCCCAGTGTCGATCCCGGCCCCCACGGCAAAACCGGGGAAACCGAAGCTGGACGGGCAGGCGCCGTCCGGGTTTGGTTGCACGACTCCAAGCCACGGAAGAGTGGCCGTTCGCGCGTTTCGGACCATCTTTCTTAGCGCGGCATGGCCTGCCGACAAGGCTCGGCATAAGGGGGAATGGTGAATCTGTGCATAAAATGCACCAAAACTTGCAAATAATACGGGATTGTCCGGCCGTCAGGGGCCCGATCACTCCAGATCGCGCTGGCCGCTGAACATCATCGCGGTGGCGGTGATCCAGGCGGTGATCAGTTGCCAGCCCCGGCTGGTCACGCTCGCCTGGGCCTTGCCCGCCGCGTCGAGCGCCTCGCCCACGATCCGCAAGTCTCCCTTGGTCACCTCGGCAGCCGGGTTGTTGGTATTGCCCGGGCCAATGTCGAGCGCGCGGTCGATCACCGCGCTGCCGATCCCCTCGGCAGCCAGCCGCGCGTCGAGCGCGTCGCGGCCCATGCGGCCCCACGAATAGGAAAAATAGGCCTCGTGCTGGGGCATGGTCAGCAATTGATCATAGGCACAGGCATCGGTGATCGCCCGCACATCGGCCTGTGTCGCATTCGAAGCGGGCGTGCCGGGCGTCAAGATCGCGTCGGCCACGCGCTCCTCGATGCCCGGCGGCGCGGCCTTGACCGCGCAGGCCATGACCTCGGGCGGGCGCGCCAGAACGGTCGCCGGGGCAAGCAGCCCCGACGCCGCGCCAAGCAGCACCCACCCGGCAGGCCTCATGCAAACATCGCCATGCCGCCGTTCACGTGCAGAGTCTGGCCGGTCATGTAGCCGGCTTCCTTGCTGGCGAGATAGGCAACCGCCGCGCCGATGTCCTGGCCCTCGCCCATGCGGCCCATCGGGATGCGGGCGTTGAGCGCCTCCTTCTGGGCGTCGGGCAGCACGTCGGTCATCGCGGTGCGGATGAAGCCGGGGGCCACGCAGTTGACGGTGACATTGCGGCTGGCCAGTTCCTGCGCAAGGCTCTTCGACATGCCGACAAGGCCGGCCTTGGCCGCCGCATAGTTGACCTGACCGGGGTTGCCCGTCGCGCCCACGACGCTGGTGACCGAGATGATGCGGCCAAAGCGGGCCTTCATCATCGGCTTGGTCGCGCTGCGCATCAGGCGGAAGGCCGCTTCGAGGTTCACGCGGATCACCGCGTCCCATTCCTCGTCCTTCATGCGCATGGCGAGGTTGTCGCGGGTGATCCCGGCATTGTTGACGAGAATGTCGATCTTGCCCAGCGCGGCCAGCGCCGAGGGGACGAGCTGCTCGACCTGCTCGGCATTCGACAGGTCGCACGGCAGCGCGACATGGTCCTGCCCATAGGCCACGACGAGTTCATCGCGGAAGGCTTCCAGCTTGCCCGGATTCGTGCCCGAAAGGGCAAGGCGGGCACCCTGGCGGGCCAGCGCGTGGCTGATCGCCGAGCCGATGCCACCGGCAGCGCCGGTGACCAGCGCGGTCATGCCGGTCAGGTCGAAAAGACGGTTTTCCATACATTTTGCTCCGAATGAGCGCGGCAGGAGCCCCCGGCCCCGCCCGCGCCGGACAATCACAGACCCTTGGCCAGCGCCTCGATGTCGGCCATGGTGATCACGCTGGTGACGGCCAGATCCGCGCCCGCCGAGCGGGTGATCATCGGCGCGAGCACCTTGCCGCCCAGTTCGACGAAGGCTTCGACGCCCGCTTCCTTCATCGCGATCGCGCTTTCGCGCCAGCGCACGCGGCCCGTCACCTGCTCGACCAACAGCGCCTGGACTTGCGCCGGATCGGTCATCACCGCAGCGGTGACATTGGCGAACAGCGGCACGCGGAAGGCCTGCGGCGGGGTGGCGGCCAGCGCCTGCGCCATGGCATCGGCGGCAGGCTGCATCAGCGGGCAGTGGAACGGCGCGGAAACCGGCAGCAGCACGCCGCGCTTGATCCCGAAGTCCTTGACCATGGCCACCGCGCGCTCGATCGCGCCCTTGTGGCCCGAAAGGACGACCTGGCCGGGGTCGTTGTCGTTGGCCACGGTGCAGACTTCACCCTGCGCGGCGGCATCGGCCAGCGCCGTCGCCTTCTCGATGTCGGCGCCCAGCAGCGCGGCCATGGCGCCCTCGCCCACCGGCACGGCAGCCTGCATCGAACGCCCGCGCAGCTTGAGCAGGCGCGCGGTATCGGCCAGCGAGAAAGCCCCGGCGGCGCAGAGCGCGGTATATTCGCCAAGGCTGTGCCCGGCGACGAAATCGGCCTTGTCGGCCAGCGCGATGCCGCCTTCCTTTTCGAGCACGCGCAGCACGGCGATGGCATGGGCCATGATCGCGGGCTGGGCGTTCTCGGTCAGGGTCAGCGCCTCGTCGGGCCCTTGCGTCATGATCTCGAACAGCTTCTGGCCCAGCGCGTCGTCGACTTCCTCGAACACTTCGCGCGCGGCGGGGCTGGCAGCGGCGAGTTCGGCGCCCATGCCCACCTTCTGGCTACCCTGCCCCGGAAAAACGAATGCCCGCATGGTGAAATGACTCCGTAAAAAAGCTGGCGATCTCAAAAAACTCGCGCGGCCCTATTGACCCCGCGCCCGTCCTGCAACCCCGAAGGGGACAATCCGGTTATCGGCATCGTGCCCGATGTCGGCCCGGCCCAGAAAGGCCAGCCCGGTCCTGTCGCACCAGTGGCGCACCATCTGATCGACAGAAAAGCCAAAAGGCCTATCGTTTTCAGGCACCTGACTGACCCTTCCGATCCGCAGTCCGGCAGCCCCCGCCTGTTGCAAACCCGCCGTCACATGGAACAGCAGCCGGTCGACGGCATAATCGTGCTCGCTCACTTCTTCGACCATCACGACATGCCCGGCCAGATCGGGCATGACCGGGGTGCCCATGATCATCGCGAGCGTCATCAGGTTGAAGGCGACCACGGGCCGTGCCTCGTCGCCAAGCGAAGGCTCCAGCCCCTGCGGATCGCCCGCCAGCCAGTCGAGCACGCGCCGCACCGCCGCCTCGCCCCCGGCCCGGCGCAGATCGACCGGCATCGGCGCATGGACGGGCCGCCCGATCCCGGCGCGATAGAGCGCAGCGAGCAGCACGCCGCCATCCGAATAGCCCAGATAGGTCTTGCCGCGCGCCGCCGCTCCCAGCCGCCCCATCGCATCCTGCGCGATCCGCCCCGCGCCATAGCCGCCGCGCGCGAACCATACCGCATCGACCGCCGGATCATTGGCGCATTCGACGAAAGCCGCGAGGCGCAGGGCGTCGTTTCCGGCGAAATGGCCCTCGCTGGCAAAGCACTGGTCGTGGAACGCGATGGACAGGCCGGGCGCTTGCGCGACGAGCGCTTCCACGCGCGCGGCATCGTCGCGGGTAAACGGGGTGGATGGGGCGCAGACGGCGATGTGGGTCATGGGGTGTTCGTAGGGGGGCTTGCGTCTGGCGTCCATTCCCCTCCACCACCCGCTTTCGCGGGCGGTCCCCCTCCCCATTGCATGGGGAGGATCAGGGAGGTGTCGGGCCGCAGGCCTGACGGAGGGGGGCCAGTCTTGTCACTGCCGCCCCAATTCCTGTAGGGCCTTGCGCCATGACCACCCAGACTGCCGAGCCGCTCACCGCCCATCCCTGGTTTTTCTGCGGCATCGGCGGATCGGGCATGTTGCCCCTCGCGCTGATCCTCAAGGGGGCGGGCGCGCAAGTTTCGGGGTCCGACCGGGGGCGCGATCAGGGCCGCAGCCCC
>Ga0075011_10000591_pt1 | contig 19434 bp, 16 predicted proteins | sample TARM_MetaG_T_14_FD_72354 | JGI IMG/M metagenome (GOLD analysis project Ga0075011, IMG submission 72354) | Freshwater microbial communities from Pennsylvania, USA, analyzing microbe dynamics in response to fracking - TARM_MetaG_T_14 | ecosystem: Environmental > Aquatic > Freshwater > River... | reverse complement strand
ATATATAGTAGTGACTTTTTTATAGGAGTGAGAAAATGGACGAGACAATATTTTATGGGCGGCACCTGTTACGATCTGAATATACAGGAGAGTGGGACGAAGAAGAAGAAGCGATGCGTTTGATTGTCACGGAAGGATTTAATAAAGAAAATAGCCAATTAACATGTAATAGGTGTGGCACTCTTTGCACGATGACGGTATCTTACCCTTGTGTTTGTCAGAACCGTTGTAAATATTGCCGGCAATGCATAAAGCTTGGTAAAATAACAGAATGCAGTCACTTGTATTCTTTAGAGGAGCCCAATCAGTTTCCAAAGTATGCGTATCCTTATTTGAAGTGGACGGGAACTTTGTCGAAGCAGCAAGCTCAAGCTTCAAAAGATATACGAGAATCAATAGATCATAACAGTGATCGAATGATTTGGGCTGTAGCGGGAGCAGGTAAAACAGAAATGCTGTTTGAAGGTGTTGGTCAGGCGCTTGAAGAAGGAAAGAGAGTCTGTCTAGCTACTCCACGAGTCGATGTGGCTCTTGAACTGGCCCCTCGTCTTATAAAAGCTTTCCCTGAGGTCTCGCTCGCTGTTTTATATGGTGGGACTGAGGTTCCTTATCAGTATACTCAACTTGTTATTTCCACTACACATCAGCTTTATCGATTTAAAGAGGCTTTTGATGTATTGATTATAGATGAAGTTGATGCTTTTCCATACTATTTAAATGATGCTTTGTATTTTGCATCTGAAAAAGCAAGAAAGATAGTGTCTTCTGTTATCTACCTCACGGCCACACCAGATAAGAGTATGCAAAAACGGATAAAAAGAAGAGAGATTGAGGCATCCATCTTACCTGCTAGGTACCATGGTAGGCCACTTCCTGTACCAGTAGGGATATGGGTAAAGAAAAGTATTCTTAAAACAAAGCAAAATGACACTCACATCATTATTCGCCACATGAAACGACTGATTGAAGAAGGAAAACAATTTTTACTCTTCATACCGACTATCTCTTTAATGGAACAGTTGATGCCTATTTTTGAGCATAGTTTTAAGCAGTCAACTTTTGAATGGGTTCATTCACAGGATCCACATCGTAAAGAAAAAGTTAAAAAGATGAGAGAAGGTGGCCTTCAGTTTTTAATGACCACCACAATATTAGAACGTGGAGTAACCTTTCCTAATATAGACGTGATCGTTATGAATGCTGACCATAGAGTCTTTACGGAAGCAGCCTTAGTTCAAATCGCAGGACGTGTAGGGAGGGCTCCAGATTACCCCAGTGGAGAGGTAACATATTATCATGAAGTCTGGACACGTGCTATGAAAAATGCCATAAAGCAAATCAAAAACATGAATGCAGTTGCTGCTAGAAATGGTTATCTAGTATGAACGGGTGTATGTGGTGTGGCACTCATTTTGATTCTACTTATTCGTTTACAGAATTATTATTTAGACCGTTAAAAAAAGAAAGGTTATGTGGAGCATGTCAATCCGAGTTCATACTCCTTAGAGAATGTCCCCTGTGCAGAGGGTGTGGAAGACGTCATGAAGACACTTACTGTCAAGATTGCATCAAGTGGCAAAAGCTATATCCCAATTATTCGTTTTCTAATCAATCACTGTTTGCTTATAATGTGTTTGCAAAAGAGTTTATGGAAGCCTTTAAATTTAATGGAGATGCTGAACTAGGACAGGTATTCTCCAAAGAAGTAAAGGCTATGCTACAAAAGGAAGATAAACATACAGTCATTGTTCCCATACCCATTAGCCAAAGAAGCAAAGAGATTAGGGGATTTAATCAAACAGAGATAGTGTTGAAGCAGGCCGGAATAATCTATCAGAATTGTCTTGAACATATAGATAATCCGGAAAATCAATCAAAAAAAGACAGGAGAAACCGCATGTTATCCCCCCAACCCTTTCACGTCATCGACAGCGAAGTCGGGCTACTAAAGCAAAAGAAAGTAGTTATTGTAGACGATGTGTATACAACGGGAAGAACCCTATTTCATGCAGCAGATGCGGTAAGTCAATGTGGCCCCACCAGTATTAAAACAATCACTTTATTTAGATAAGCACTAAAGATTAATTCTGTTGAGAAAGAAACCGCTATCAGTTATAATTGAATTAAGCAAATAATCGTTTTGCTTATAGATAGCTTCTATTTTTGTTAGAATAGAAACTATACTAGATTTGGAAGGGTGAAGTAATATGCTGAAATACAATATTCGAGGAGAAAATATCGAAGTGACCCAGGCTATTAGGGAATACGTAGAGAAGAAAGTAGGGAAGATTGAGAAGTACTTCAATGATGCACCGGAAGCAAGTGCACATGTCAATCTAAAAACTTATTCCGATAAAACAGCTAAAGTTGAGGTTACTATTCCACTCCCCTATGTGGTATTGCGTGCCGAAGAAACTTCCCCAGATTTATACGGAAGTGTCGATCTTGTTGTTGACAAATTAGAACGCCAAATGAGAAAATACAAAACCAAAATTAATAGAAAAAATCGTCGTTCCCAAGGTGTAAAACCTGTCAATCCTGATTTATGGGTTGAAAATGACGAAGACAATTTAGATGATACAGAAGAGTTAGGCACATCTATCGTTCGTACAAAACGACTAAGCTTGAAACCAATGGATGCAGAAGAAGCAGTATTGCAAATGGATATGCTTGGTCACAACTTCTTTATATTTGAAGACGCAGAAACTAATGGTTCTAGCATTGTTTACAAACGCAAAGACGGTAAATATGGTTTAATTGAAACAGATTAATTACTACTGGAAGGACGGGCAGAATGCCCGTCCTCTTTTTATGAACAAAATTAAACAGTTGAGAATGGATATGAGTAGAGGACTTTTTTTTAAAAGCCAATAGTGGTATGATAGAACAGTATGAAAAAATCCAGAAGTGTATCAATTAAAAATCAAGCAGATGGCATGATTTAAGAAGACTAGATAAATAAAAGAATGAAACAATAGAGGAGATTTGTATCCATGGCTCACTTACTAAAAAGGATATTTGAAAATGATAAAAAGGCCTTGCGTCAGTACGGCAAAATCGCTGACCAAATTGAAGCGTTATCTGATGATATGGCGGCTTTATCAGACGAAGCGTTAATTGCTAAAACAGAAGAATTTAAAAAGCGTTATGCAGCAGGAGAAACCTTGGATGATTTACTTGTTGAAGCATTCGCTGCTATTAGAGAAGCGGCTAAACGCGTTCTTGGTTTATTCCCATTCCGTGTTCAATTAATGGGTGGCATTGCGCTACATGAAGGTAACATCTCTGAAATGAGAACCGGTGAAGGTAAAACGTTAACAGCAACACTGCCTGTTTATTTAAATGCGATTGCTGGAAAAGGCGTACACGTCGTAACAGTCAATGATTACTTGGCTACTCGTGACGCAGAAGAGATGGGTGAGTTATATAGATGGATGGGCTTATCGGTTGGACTTAACCTCAATTCAAAAACGTCAACTGAAAAACGCGATGCTTACAACTGCGATATAACCTATTCAACTAATAATGAGCTCGGTTTTGACTATTTAAGAGACAATATGGTGGTTTACAAAGAACAAATGGTTCAGCGTCCACTCAACTTTGCTATTCTAGATGAAGTTGACTCAATTTTAATTGACGAAGCGAGAACACCTTTAATTATTTCAGGTCAAGCGAACCGTTCGACTTCGTTTTATACCCGCTGTGACTTCTTTATTAAAGGCTTAAAAGAAGATGTTGATTACACAATTGATTTACAGTCTAAGTCTGTTTCTTTAACTGAAGAGGGTATCGAAAGAGCAGAAAAAACCTTCCATGTTAATAATCTATATGACATTGAGAACCAAGCGCTCGTGCATCACTTGGACCAATCCTTACGAGCCAATTACATCATGATCTTAGATGTGGATTACGTTGTAGATGACGGTGCTGTTAAAATTGTTGACCAGTTTACTGGGCGTATCATGGAAGGCCGTCGTTACTCTGATGGCTTACATCAAGCGATTGAAGCAAAAGAAAATGTTGAGATTCAAAAAGAATCCAAAACAATGGCTACTATTACCTTCCAAAACTACTTCCGTATGTACCAAAAGTTATCTGGGATGACTGGTACAGCTAAAACAGAGGAAGAAGAGTTTAGAGAAATTTATAACATGAACGTTATCGCTATCCCTACTAACCGTCCGCTTATTCGTGACGACCGTGACGATTTGCTTTACCCAACATTGGAGAGCAAATTCAATGCAGTTGTAGAAGACATTAGAGAACGCCATGAAAAAGGCCAGCCTATTCTTGTCGGTACAGTGGCAGTTGAGACTTCTGAATTGATTAGTAGTCTATTGAAAAAAGCAGGCATTCCTCATGAGGTATTGAATGCCAAAAACCACTTCCGTGAGGCGGAAATTGTTGTAAACGCAGGGCAAATGGGTGCAGTAACTATTGCGACCAACATGGCCGGACGTGGTACAGATATTAAATTGGGACCTGGTGTAAAAGAGCTAGGCGGCCTGGCTGTTATTGGTACAGAACGTCATGAGTCAAGACGTATCGATAATCAGTTAAGAGGACGTTCTGGTCGTCAAGGAGACCCTGGGGTTTCTCAATTTTACCTGTCTCTTGAAGATGATTTGATGAAACGATTTGGATCTGACCGTATCCGCATGGTTCTAGAGCAGTTGAAAATTGCAGAAGACGATGCTGTTATTCAAAGTAAAATGATTAGTCGTCAAGTTGAGTCTGCTCAAAAACGAGTAGAAGGAAATAACTACGATACTAGACGTAACGTATTAAAATATGACGATGTCATGAGAGAGCAAAGAGAAGTCATTTATTCTCAGCGCCAAGAAGTGATTATGGAAGAAGAATCTTTAAGTTACGTAACTATCCCGATGATTAGAAAAACGATTGAACGACATGTCCAACTTTATACTCAAAGTGAAGACAAGTCTAATTGGAAATTAGATCGTATCGTTGACTTTGCTCACACGACTTTAGTAGCACCTGAGCAACTGACTTTAGAAGATATCCAAGGGAAATCCGCTAAAGAAATTGAGAACCTATTGGTTGATTTAGCTCGTTCAACTTATGAAGAAAAGACAGCTCAACTTAACGGAAAAGAGCAAGTTCTTGAATTTGAAAAAGTGGTTATCTTGCGTGTAGTCGATAGAAAATGGACAGATCATATTGATCAAATGGATCAACTAAGACAAGGGATTGGCCTGCGTTCTTATGGTCAGTTCAATCCACTAACCGAATACCAGCAAGAAGGATTCACTTTGTTTGAGGAAATGATTGGTGAGATGGAGCATGACATTACGAGACTGCTGATGAAATCTCAAATTAGACAGAACCTACAAAGAGAACAAGCAGCTCCAAGTGGGGGAAGAAAACCGGTTCGTCGACCAGATAAACCAACCTTCTCACATGATGACGAAACACACACGCGTATGGGTTAATTAAAGAAATAAAAGAAGCGAGGAGCGGATAATTTTATCTGTTCCTTTTCTCTTTTACTACTCTAGGAGGATAAATATGGAAATCAGTGAAATAACGAATAAATTGAGTCAATTGAAACAAAAAGTCGAAGATTATAGGGGGTCTCTTTGACTTAGAGGCCTTGGAAGCAGACATTGCGGAGTTTGATCATAAGATGGCAAACCCTACTTTTTGGGATAATCAAGAAGAAGCTCAAAAGGTCATCAAAGAATCCAATGATATTAAAAGCACCTATCAGTCATTCAAGTTTCTTGAAAACACTGTAGAAGAGATTGAATTACTACTTGAAATGTACAAAGATGACGAAGATGAAGACATAAAAAAAGAGATGGAAACGACTTTAACGGAACTAGAAACAGCCAGTGACCAGTTTGAGTTGGACATGCTTTTAAGTGATCCGTATGACAAAAACAATGCGATTATTGAACTTCATCCTGGAGCAGGAGGTACTGAATCCCAAGATTGGGGAGACATGCTTTATCGCATGTATACGAGGTGGATTGATAAAAGAGGCTTTTCTTACGAAGTGCTAGATTATCAAAGCGGCGATGAAGCCGGAATAAAAAGTGTCACCTTACTTGTCAAAGGTACAAATGCGTACGGCTTATTGAAAGCTGAAAAAGGGGTCCATCGATTGGTACGTATTTCACCTTTTGACTCCAGTGGTAGACGACATACATCCTTTGTATCCATTGATGTGACTCCAGAGATGACTGACGCTATTAATATTGAGATTAACCCTGATGAGATTAGAGTCGATACCTACCGTGCCAGTGGAGCGGGAGGTCAGCATGTCAACAAAACAGACTCAGCTGTCCGTATTACTCACAAAGAAACAGGATTGGTCGCTTCCAGTCAAGCTGGCCGTTCTCAACTGGCGAACAAGGAAACCGCAATGAATACATTAAAAGCTAAACTGTATCAAAAGCAACAAGAAGAAAAAGAAAGAGAGATGGCGGAAATCAGAGGAGAACAGAAAGAAATCGGATGGGGTTCTCAAATTCGATCTTACGTTTTCCACCCCTATTCCATGGTTAAAGATCACCGGACCAACATGGAGACAGGCAATACTGACGCTGTTATGGATGGCGATTTAGACCCATTCATTGAATCCTATCTTCGCTCCACGATGACGCAAGGAAAGTAAAGAAATAGGTAAAGGCCGGACTCACTGAGTATAGTGTGAGTCCGGCCTTTGTGAGTGGTGCTTTCTAATCACTACTAAATCATATTGTCATAAATTGGACATAATATATGAAGGATATAACTCCTCGTTTGTAATGTTAAACAGTGGGCATCTTTATCAATATTATCAGAAAATATTAAGGTGATGTGGAAGGTTAACGCCTGGAAAAACGTGTTTTGTAGAGAATTGTGGGAATTATTGGATATAAAAACAAAAAACAGTTTGTTTAATATTTCCGAATAAGACAATCGTGTTTCGTTGAAACAATTTTGTAATTGTTTTAAAACAGACATTTTAAAGTCGAATGATATACTAAACAAGGTTAAAGAAAAAGCCAAACACTCATACCAGACTCTTATAGAAAAATTATAATAGAATAGATAGGTGATTAATTAAATGATAGTAATGTCTAATGTCTACAAAAAATATCCTAATGGTATAACAGCTATAAATGGATTAGACGTTAAAATTGACCAAGGTGAATTTGTATACGTGGTTGGTCCAAGTGGAGCAGGTAAATCAACATTCATAAAAATGATATACCGTGAAGAAATGCCCACTAAAGGAACAGTAAAAGTTGGTGAATTTGATCTCGCAAATATGAAATTGAGTAAAATTCCTTTCTTAAGAAGACACGTAGGTGTGGTTTTCCAGGATTTCAAATTGCTTCCGAAAATGACAGTTTATGAAAACATTGCTTATGCGATGCAAGTAGTAGGCAAAAACCCGAAACAAATTCAAAAGAGAGTATTAGAAGTATTAGATTTAGTAGGTTTAAAACATAAAGTCAAAATGTTCCCTAATGAATTATCAGGTGGAGAACAACAAAGGGTAGCTATTGCTAGAGCTATTGCCAATATGCCTCGCGTATTAATAGCAGATGAGCCAACGGGTAACTTAGACCCAGAAACAGCTTGGGGTATTATGGACCTTCTGGAAGAAATTAATAATCAAGGCACGACAATTATTATGGCAACTCACAATAGTGATATCGTTAATAGTGTAAGACATCGCGTACTTGCTGTAGAAAATGGACGTATTGCCCGAGACCAAGAACAGGGGGAATACGGCTATGAACATTAAGACAATGTGGAGACATATCAAAGAATCATTCAAAAGTATTAAACGTAATGGTTGGATGAGCATTGCAGCCGTCAGTGCTGTAGCTGTAACGTTACTACTGGTAGGTAGCTTTATTGCCATCCTAATGAATGCTAATAAACTAGCAACAGATATAGAAGAAGATGTGAGTGTTCGAGTTTATATCGATTTGGCAGCTGAAGAAGAAGACCGGATTCAACTTGAAGAAGATTTAGCAGCTTTAGACGAAGTAGAATCAATCGGATTTTCCAGCAGAGCCGACGAGCTGGATAACGTTATCGGTAGTTACGGAGACGAATTTGGTTTATTCGAAGGGGACGATAATCCGCTTTATGATGTCTTTGTTTTAAATACAACATCACCCGAATTAACCGCTGATGTTGCAAATCAAGCTGAAGACATGAATTATGTAGCTGGAGTTAACTATGGTGGAGCTACAGCTGACCGACTGTTCTATATTATGGACACAGTCAGAAATGTGGGAGCTATTATCATTATAGCTTTGATATTTACGGCAGTATTCTTGATAGCTAATACGATACGAATAACGATCTTTTCGCGAAGTACTGAAATTGAAATCATGAAATTGGTTGGAGCAACCAACTGGTTTATAAGATGGCCATTTTTAATCGAAGGAGCTTTAATTGGGTTTATCGGAGCATTAATACCGGTTGGTATTATCTCTTATGTTTACCTTAGAGGCTTCGATACGATCATGAGATATTTGTCAGGCACATACTTTGCATTATTGCCACCTCAACCATTCTTATATTATATAATAGCACTGTTATTAGGTATTGGAGTCGTTATTGGTAGCTTAGGGTCATCATTGTCAATCAGAAGATTCTTGAAAGTATAAACACTTAAAAGTAAAAATTAAATAGAAGGGTTCGCCCTTCTTTACATAGTAAACACTAGACAATTAGAGAAGAACGCAAATAGACATTCGAGGGAAGAGGAAATCAGACGTGGAAACTAAAAAGGCAGTTCTAAAAGTAATTTTAACAGCAATGATTGGAGTAACTAGTTTAGGGGGACTTCCTGTAATAGGCGAAGCCACACCTTCTAACTCCGGGAGTTATACTGAAAGAATGAACTCTTTAGAGGCTAAAGAAGTGGAAGCGGAAGAACAATTGCAAGAGATTGTCCTCTCCATTGAAAAAACTGAAACAGAAGCAACCGATATTGTATCTGAGATTGATGAGACAGCAAAAGAGCTAGAGCTAATTAAGAAAGAAATTGAAGAGTTAAATAGTACAATCTCGCAAAGAGAAGAACAACTAAAGACACAAGTCAGAGCAGTTCAAGTAACAAGACAATCTGGCGAGATGCTACGCTTCTTAATGGAAGCTGATAATTTGTCAGATGTTTTAGGTAGACTTGACGTTGTTAGCACTTTGTTTTCTGCCAACCAAGGCCTAATGGAAAAGCAAGTAGCAGACAAAGAAATGGTTGAAGCAAAAGAACGTGAGACGATTGGAAAACAAGAAGAGCAAACATTAATGGCTGCCAAGCTTGAAAATAAAAAGGTGTTATTAGAAGAACAAAAAGCTGAACAAGAAATGTTAGTGGCAGCTATTGCAGCGGACAAAACTGATTTGGCAGAAGAAAGAGAAGCCTTTTTAACTCAACAAAGAGAAAGTGAACAACGTCTCAACACCATTCAAACAGCTCGCCGTGCAGCAGAAGAAGCAACGATTATTTCTGTATCAAGTGACTCATCTAACGATGAAACAAGTACTGAAGAAGTAAGTACGTCTTCTAGCAAGACCGTTGAAGAAGTACCGACACCAGCAGCATCTGGTTCGATCATCGGTAATGCTCAAAGTTTGATTGGAGTGAAATACGTCTATGGTGGTTCGACTCCAGCGGGCTTTGACTGTTCAGGTTTCACAGCGTATGCGTTCCAACGTGCTGGCATATCCTTGCCTCGTAGTGCTGCCGCTCAATACGGTGCAAGCAAACGTATTTCTCAATCTGAAGTAAAACCTGGAGATTTGATTTTCTTCAGCCAATCAGGATCGATTGATCACGTAGGTATTTATTTAGGTGGTGGTCGTTTCATCGGTTCTCAAACCTCTACTGGTGTTGCAGTGGCATCATTTACCTCTGGATACTGGTCAAGATATGTTGCAGGTTTTGGACGTCCGTAATCTAATACATTCATTCCTTTAAAAAATGGAAACTATCAGAACATGATGGTTTCCATTTTTTGATTGTAAAACATAGTAGCTAGATACAAAAATGAAGGGATTTCAAGTGTTATAATGGGCTAGACAAACGAAGTCGATTGAGGAAAGAGTAAACGAAAATAGGAGAGGTTTGAATAGTCATCTTTAAGTCAGTCACTATAGCCAATTAGCTAAGAAAGATACACGAACCCTTTTACATTTCTTAGGAATAAAACCCATCTATGGAGAAATATATGATAAAATGAGAGAAACATAAGTAGTGAAGGGATGACGTCGATGACTGTATTACAAAATAGTTTGCTCGCACTTTTGCTCTTTTTTATCCAGCCAACTTTTTTAGCCGGTTTGGCTTTAACTTTTTTATCGAAAAGCCGACGCTATAGATATACAAGAAAGCAACTCAGAGCAGCTATATATAAAGAGAACTTTGAAATGAAACGCTTCTTACTTTGGGGACTAATCCCAGGACTTATATTATCTGTTTTGTCTGTCTTGATAGGGTTGCCTGTGACTTTAGACTGGATTATTTTATATAATATTATAAGCATTTTATTCTTAGGATTTGGTTACCGCTTTATTCATCCTATTTTTACATTTAGTGCCTCTGCTATTCTATTAATGCTGTACCAGTTGTTTTTATCACAAGATTCCTTATTTTTACCCATTACAACCCTTTGGGAAAGCCCCTTTTTAGAGGGCTCACCAGAAACTGCTTTTGAAGGCGGTCAGGTTATTTTGATTTTAACTCTACTCTTGTTAGTGAGTTCTATTTTGACCATGCATATTGGAAAGTTAACTCAGTTCATACCTAATTTTCTTAAAACAAAACGTGGGAAGCTAGTCGCTAGATACCGAATGAACCCTTTGTGGATGGTTCCTTTGCTGGTCATCGTTCCTGGGGACACGTTCACACAGCTATTTAGTTGGTGGCCGGTCTTTTCTATTGGGAATCAAACATTCTCTTTTCTAATATTACCAGTGCTAGTAGGGTTCCGGTATACTGTACAGGCTCAAATGCCAACTCAAGCTAAGCAGGCACTATTAAAAGACTTCGTTGCCTTAAGTGTAGTAGGAATTATCATCTTTGCTCTTTCATTTTGGGTCATTGAACTGGCGGCAGTCGGTTTATTGGTACTGTTCCTTGGAGGAGGATACGTTTTATATAGACACCGTTTGAGAGAACGAACATGGACCTTCCGTTTCGGTCCGGAACAAGAAGGACTTAAAGTTGTTGCGGTTAGACCGGGTAGTCCAGCTGATAAAATGAACATTGAAATTGGGGATACGTTACTAGAATGTAATCAAGTCAAATTGAACGACTCAGAAGACTTTGTCGAATCCTTATTCAATAATCGTGCCTATTGCAAACTTAAAATCAAGCGTGTTGATGGGGAGCTGGTTATGACTGAAACGGCTATATATGAAGACGATCCACACGATCTGGGTCTTATGACACTAGAAGATATTACCTTAACAAATGGCTATTGATCATAGTGTAGGAAATAAACGAACAGCCACTACTCTCTGAGTGACTGTTCGTTTTTTATTTAAAATTGACTTAAGAGGATGGTCATCGGCAGTTTGTAAGTTGGACAAAAGTCATTATTTTCTGTATCATATGAACAAATGTACATATAAAGGAATGATAGGAATGAGCACAATGAATGGAGATGCGATTGAACGGGCCTCTGATCTGTTTAAAGCATTGAGTGAACCTAATCGATTAACTATTATATACTTGTTGTCACTGGGAGAGCTTAGCGTTGGGGCATTAACTTTAAAGATGGAGATGACACAATCTGCAGTCTCTCATCAACTGAAAATTTTAAAAGCTGCACGGCTAGTGAAGTCTCGCAAGGAAGGAAAGAGTCGAATGTATTCTTTAACCGATGAACATGTGTATCAAATAGTCAATCAGGTCTTAACGCATGTACAAGAAAAGGAGGACGAATATGGAACAGTATAGAATCCAGGGTATTCATTGCAAGGACTGTGCTGAGAAACTGGAAGAAAAATTGAATCAATCTCAGACTGAACCTGTAATCAGTATTGATTATTCAAGTCAAAGGATGACCATCCAAACTAGTGAAGTGAATCGATACGCTATTGATAAAATACTTGAATTTGAAAAAGTGACTAAACGTCAGGTTGAAAAAGAGACAGAAGAACGTGCTGAACATCATCATAATCATCACAGTCACCACCACGGGGTATCTCAACCTGGTAACGGTGACGCGACAAGAAATATTACTATTGTTTTTATTTTAAATATAGTTTTTTCTCTATTGGAATTCATCTTTGGCTTCTTATTTAATAGTATGGCGATACTAACTGATGCCGTGCACGATTTGGGAGATGCAATATCTATTGGTATGGCAGGGTATTTCCAAAGACTATCGACGAAAGAAGCCAATGAACGCTATGGTTTTGGTCATCAACGCTTCTCCCTACTAGGTGCTGTATTTACGGCACTTGTATTACTTGTCGGTTCTGTATTGGTCTTATACCACTCGATTCCAAGGCTTTTTAACGCCGAAGCGGTTAACTACCAAGGGATGTTTTGGCTGTCTATTGTAGCTATTATTGCGAATGGATACTCTGCGTGGCTACTAAGTAGAGGATCGTCTCATAATGAGTCGGTTTTGAATCTGCACATGATGGAAGATTTGCTGGGTTGGATCGGCGTCTTAGTGGTTAGTATTATCTTACATTTTACAGATTGGTATGTTTTAGATCCGCTACTATCAATAGCTATTGCTTTGTTTATTCTTTATAAGACATGGCCGATTTTCAAAGAAACCGTTGAAATATTTTTAGAAGCCACTCCTAAACACCTATCTAAAAGTGATATTGAAGAATCAATATTAAAACTAGATGATGTGAGTAATATTTCTCATCTTCATATCTGGTCAATTGATGGAGTGGAGCATGCGATGACGGTGACGATTAGTACAACTGAATCAAGTATTGACCGTCATAATCACATCAAAGAACAGATACATGAATTGGTATCTCATCACAATATCACTCACAAGACCATTGAAATTGTATATGACCCCGATGACATATTAGCCGTATCATTAAAAAAGAGGAATGACTAGATTAGTATTTGATAAAGAAAGGTCTTAGTGGTAGGATAAGACAAATTTATTTTGTACACATTAAAAAGGAGGACATGGTTATGGGAATGCACGAGTACATTAAAAGTTTAAGTGATTTGGAGAAAATCTACAGATGTCCAGGAAAGTTTAAGTTCGAAGAGCATTCAGTAGCAGCTCACTCATTCAAAGTGACCAAAATTGCTCAGTTTTTAGGGACTGTTGAAGAACACAAAGGAAATGAAGTGGACTGGAAGTCGCTATACGAGAAAGCCTTAAATCATGATTATTCGGAAATATTTATTGGGGATATTAAGACCCCTGTTAAATATGCTGATCCGGATTTGAGAGAACGATTAGCTAATGTTGAAGAGTCGATGACAAAACACTTCATTGAAGAAGAGATTCCAGAAGAGTTTCAAGCAATTTATCATAACCGACTGAAAGAAGGGAAAGACGAGACTCTTGAAGGAAAGATTTTATCAGTAGCTGATAAAGTTGACCTCTTGTATGAATCCTTTGGTGAGATTCAAAAAGGGAATCCTGAGATTCTATTTACGCAGATATACCAGGAATCCTTGGACACTATTTTAGAATTTAAAGAACTCGCCAGCGTTAACTACTTCTTGAAAGAGATATTACCTGATTTATTGAGTGGAGAATTTACTAATCAATCTGAATTGGAAACTATTTCTCAAAACATATTGACAAGACATAACATAGAACAAACATTCGCCTTGGGAGAATAAATCTGTTATAATATAGTATGGATAAAGGAGAAAGGAGAAAGGATGCAGCAGTTTAATGCGTATTCCTTTCTCTTTTGTGCCTATCGAACCTTCATAAGTGCAATAAAAAAGAGAAGACTTTACAATAAGAATAGTAAGTTTAGAACAGGACTCATATTAGAAATAAGACTGATTATATTAGATAAAAAGGTAGGATAAAAGAATGGCAAATGACAAAATAGAAGTAAGAGGAGCCAGATCGCATAACCTGAAAAACATTGATGTGACTATACCCAGAGATAAATTAGTTGTGATGACTGGTTTGTCTGGATCTGGTAAAAGTTCACTGGCATTTGATACATTGTACGCCGAGGGACAAAGACGTTACGTTGAATCGCTATCAGCCTATGCCAGACAGTTTTTAGGACAAATGGATAAACCGGACGTAGACAGCATTGAAGGTCTGAGTCCGGCAATTTCGATTGACCAAAAAACGACCAGTAATAACCCTCGTTCGACTGTGGGTACGGTAACAGAAATAAATGATTATATGCGCTTAATGTACGCTCGAATCGGTAAACCTATTTGTCCAAATGATGGGACTGAAATTTCCAGTCAGTCAGTGGATCAAATGGCTGATAGGATAGAGTCTTACCCTGAACGAACTCGCTTACAAATTTTAGCGCCCATTATAAAAGAAAAAAAAGGACAGCATAAGTCGGTTTTAGAGAAAATTAAAACGCAAGGTTATGTTCGTGTTCGCGTCGATGGTGAGATGAAAGATATCGGAGAAGAGATTGAGTTGGATAAAAACAAAGCTCATTCTATTGAAGTAGTCATTGACCGAATTGTTGTTAAAGAGGGCATAAGGTCTCGCCTATTTGACTCCCTAGAAGCTGCATTAGAATTAGGTGAAGGGTACGTTCTTGTAGATATCATCGGTGAGGAAGAGATTTTGTTTAGTGAACATTATGCTTGTCCTGTATGTGGCTTTACACTCCCGCCATTGGAACCACGTTTGTTTTCTTTCAACGCTCCATTCGGCGCCTGCGGAGAGTGTGGCGGTTTAGGAACGAAATTGGAAGTCGATATTGATTTGGTTATTCCAGAGCCACACTTATCGTTGGAAGAAGGAGCAGTTGTACCTTGGAAACCAATCAGTTCAGATTACTACCCACAAATGCTTGCTCAGGCGTGTAGTGAATTTGGCATAGATATGACTGTCCCATTTGAAAAACTACCCAAAAAGCATAGAGATATTGTGCTCTATGGTTATAAAAAGAAAAAATTCCACTTCCACTACAAGAACGATTATGGAAGTGTACGAGACACGAAGATTCCGTTTGAGGGTGTTATTCCTAATATCCATAGACGTTACCATGAAACGAGTAGCGACTATACTCGACGTGTAATGGAAGAGTATATGACAGAATTAGACTGTCCTGTTTGCCACGGCAAACGTTTGAACGAACAAGCGCTAGCTGTAAAAGTCCAAGGAATAGATATAGGAGACGTCAGTAGTTTTTCAGTTGGTCAAGCTAATGAATTCATTGCAGAATTGGATTTATCAAGTAACGATACAATGATTGCTGCCCCTATTCAAAAGGAAATTAAGGATCGTTTGTCCTTTTTAAAAAATGTTGGGTTAGATTATTTAACGCTGAATCGTAAAGCAGGAACCTTGTCAGGTGGAGAAGCTCAACGAATTAGGCTGGCTACGCAAATAGGATCAAATTTATCAGGGGTGCTGTACATCCTGGATGAACCGTCTATCGGCTTGCATCAAAGAGATAATAACCGATTAATTGATTCATTGATGAAAATGAGAGATTTAGGTAACACCTTAATCGTCGTTGAGCATGACGAAGATACCATGCGAGCAGCGGATTATATTATCGATATTGGGCCAGGGGCTGGGGAAAATGGCGGTCAAGTGGTTGCGTTAGGTACACCGGAAGAAATAGAAAATAACCCTAATTCAATTACTGGTGCTTATATGTCTGGTAAAAAAAGCATTCCTATTCCAAAAGAGAGAAGACAGGAAGATTTAGGAAAAATCGTTGTCAAAGGGGCACAAGAGAACAACTTAAAAAATATAGATGTTGAATTTCCTTTAGGTCGTTTTATTGCAGTAACAGGCGTTTCTGGCTCTGGAAAGAGTTCGTTGGTTAATGACATTTTGAAAAAAGCCTTAGCAAGAGAAGTTGGCCGCTCGAAAGTAAAACCAGGGAAACATAAATCGGTGACTGGCTACGAGCAACTGGAAAAAGTCATCGATATTGACCAAAGTCCGATAGGGCGCACACCTAGAAGTAACCCAGCAACTTATACAAGTGTATTTGATGACGTTCGTGACTTATACGCTAAAACAAATCAAGCAAAAACAAGAGGCTATAAAAAAGGGCGATTCAGTTTCAATGTTAAAGGTGGCCGTTGTGAGGCTTGTCGTGGAGACGGTATTTTGAAAATCGAAATGCACTTCTTACCTGATGTCTACGTTCCTTGTGAAGTCTGTAAAGGGACACGTTATAATTCAGAAACCTTAGAAGTGAAATATAAAAATAAAAGCATCGCTGATGTGTTAGCCATGACGATTGAAGAAGGCGTTGAGTTTTTCGAAAACATTCCTAAAATTGAGCGTAAGCTTCAAACGATTATAGATGTTGGATTAGGCTACATGACCCTTGGACAGCCGGCAACGACCTTGTCCGGTGGAGAAGCCCAACGGATGAAGCTGGCCAGTGAATTACACAAACGTCAAAATGGTCATAATTTCTATATTTTGGACGAACCGACTACAGGTTTGCATGCGGATGATATTTCACGGTTGCTTCAAGTGCTAAACAGGTTAGTTGAAGCGGGTAATACGGTATTGGTTATTGAGCACAATCTGGATGTCATTAAAGTGGCTGACCACATTATTGACTTAGGACCTGAAGGGGGAAGTGGCGGAGGAACATTAATTACCACTGGCACTCCTGAAGAAGTAGCAGAGTGTGAAGAAAGTTTTACCGGTCAATACTTGAAAAAAGTAATGGAGAGCCAATTAAGTAAAGAAGCAAAGACTAACTAACACATTGTGAAGGTTTTTCCTTACAGGGGGAATTAATCCTAAAAATATCAGTCGTAGGACCTATGACAAACTATTCTATCTGTTGCATAATATGATTATAGACAGAAAGAATGAGTGAGCTGTCGATAACTTAGTGATTAATGATTATACAGACACCTGTAAGGAGGGCTTATCAATGAACGAGAGAGAACGTATTATAGACTTAATGAAAAAAGGTATTTTATCTACCGAAGAAGGACTGGATTTGCTCGAAGGATTAGCCAAAAAAGAGGATGACAAACAAGAGTATCAAGAGTTTGCATCTCAAGATGGAGAACCAAAAGAGGTTAACGACGCACCAGTAGATCAACCAACTGAAGAAGCTCAAGATTCGAAAGAGCAGCAAGAAGCTGAAGAAGAATTAGAACAATTGGTAGAAGAGATTAATCGCTACTCGGTTAATTTGGATCAATTAAATAAAGAAATTGACACGGTCAAATCGACTTTATCTGAAAAAGAAAATGAACTAAAAACGATTTCGGATAAAGGAAAAGAAGGATTCAAAGAAGAAAAACAAGTACTGTTGGATCGAATTAAAGGAATCCAAAAAGAGTTGGAAATGATTAGACAACTGGATGAAGTGGATACTGCAGATGAAATGGATCAGTTAAAAGAAGATATTCAAGAGCTATCTTCTGAGTTGGATGATATTGAACAACGAGAAGAAGAGTTTTCAGATGAAGAAACTATAGGATTACAAGAAGAAATAAATGAACTAAAAGAACGCTTGGATGAATTGAACGCTGATAAACAAGAGCAGATCAAAAACTTGAATCGTACGAAGATGAAGCAATGGACAGTGAAAGCTAAAAAAGCGACTGCTAGCTTCCAAATTCCTCAAGACTGGAAAAAAGAAGTAAGTGACGAATTGGCGAATGCCCGTAAGGAAATCGAATCGGCAAGTAAAGACTGGTCGGGTTCCTTTAAAAAAGGCATGAAACAAGTTCAAGAAAGTGAAACCACTCAATCGGTGCGTTCATCACTTGAAAGTGTTTTGGGACATCTGGATTGGAAATCAATTAACCTTAAACTTCCTACACTTGCTGCTAAAGAATACAAAAGAGAATGGACATTTGAAAAGAGTACAGCTACCATCTTGGATATTAAACTAGCCAACGGGAAACTGACAATTATTCCAAGTGATAATGAGACAATCAAATTATCTGCTAAAGGGAAATTATATGGTAAAATAGAAGAGAGTTCTCCAGATGAATTCTTTGAATCTCGTAGTACAGTAACAGTAGATGAGGACAAAGTAACCATTCATATTCCTAACAAACGTATTTCTGCCGATTTAGAACTAGCCTTGCCTAAACGGACATATGATTATGTATCCATAGTCATGCTAAATGGTAAGTTAGTGACTAATGAGTTATATGCGAAAGATGTCTTTGCAAAGTCAACCAATGGCTCGTTAACGTTCGAGGGATTGCACGCTACGATGCTTGAAGCAAAAGGCTCTAATGGTGGCATCGATATTGTGGATAGTGAATTGAAAGATCTGCTTGCAGGTTCTGTTAATGGTTCAATTAGCTTTAAAGGGTCAGTTGAAAGTGCTGACGTGAGCACAACCAATGGGGAAATCAAATTAACATTTATGAATGAGAACCTCATTAGAGTAGGGGCTACAACAGTTAACGGCAATGTGAAGATGGCTATTCCGGAATCAGTTGCTTTAGAAGGCAAAGTGAAGACATCATTTGGCAAAGTTAAAAGCCGATTAAATAACACTGAACCAAATGAAAAACACGAACAGACAACATTGATCAAACGAATCAATGGCCAAACACCATTAGATTTTAAAGCATCAACGACAACTGGAAACATTTTATTGAAAGATACGGATAACTAACAAGTGAAACGAAAAGAGGGATGAACATGAGACGATTATCAAAATCTAAGCACAATGCAGTGATATTCGGTGTGCTAGGTGGACTTGGCGAGTACTTTAATATCGATCCTGTCTTGTTGAGAGTTATAGTAGTAGTCGCAACGTTTGTAGGCGTAGGCTTAACAGTGCCGATTTATCTACTATTGGCCCTTGTCATGCCAGATGGGGAAAGCTCGAATAACAAACCGACGAATCGACCACATCGACCTTCTTCTTTCGGTAACTTTTCAGAAAAACCTGAACGAAAAGAAGCCGAGAAAGTTGATGAGGAAGATTGGAGTGACTTTTAAGAGATGAAATGGTGGCAAAAGATTTTAGCTAATACACTGATTTTCTTGGCTTTAGCCGGTTTCTTTAATGGGTTTAACATCTCAAGCTGGCAATCAGCCTTAATCGCTGCAGCAGTCTTTGCCTTACTAAATTTAATTGTCAAACCGATACTGGTTATCCTGTCATTTCCGATAACCATTCTGACCTTGGGATTATTTTATTTCATCATTAATGGTCTCATGTTGTGGTTAACATCGACCTTAGTCAGCGGCTTTTACTTTTCATCATTTGGTATGGCCTTGCTAATCGCTTTGATTGTATCAGCTTTAAATACGTTTTTCGAAAATTCTTAATAGTAAAGAA
>Ga0075011_10000590_pt1 | contig 19444 bp, 24 predicted proteins | sample TARM_MetaG_T_14_FD_72354 | JGI IMG/M metagenome (GOLD analysis project Ga0075011, IMG submission 72354) | Freshwater microbial communities from Pennsylvania, USA, analyzing microbe dynamics in response to fracking - TARM_MetaG_T_14 | ecosystem: Environmental > Aquatic > Freshwater > River... | reverse complement strand
GACTTAGATAGGTTTATTGTCAGCAAAGGATATGATATGGTAATCCCTACCGGACGAATGGGGTGTAAATACTTACTCAACCAAGTTTCCATTACAAAGCTACAAGGGGTACCTGAAGAGAAGTCTATCGAACTGGAAACAGGAGAGAAACATGATTTCTGGGTCTTCCCGATGTTTTCAATGGAGTATATCGACTTTAAGAAGAACGCAGAGCTATTGTACGATGCTTCGCTTAACACATTGAAGACCTTCCTAGACGAAGGAGATACAGCATTCCAACCTTCAGAAGTTACATACGATTACTTAGATACAATGGAAGCTATACGAAACTACTTCAAGTTTATCAAAGATAATAAACTTGTCACCGCATGGGACTTGGAGACGAACACCCTAAGAGCGGACATGCCAGGAGCTAAACCTATTGTAATCTCTATCTCTCATGCAGAGAACCAAGGGGTCACCATACCACTAGAACATAAGGAACATCAGTGGGAAGAAGAAGAGTTAGAAGAGATAAAAGGACTCATCAGAGACTATGTAGCTGACCCTGAACTGATTAAAGTACTTCAAGGTGGTAGGTATGACATACGCTTCCTAATGCTAGTATATGGGTTTAAAGAATTTGAAAAGAATCTGGATACGAAAGTAGCTTACTACTTAACAGTATCACAAGAGGAAACTAAATCCTTTAAACTAACCGACCTTGCCTATGAGATGACGGACATGGGAGGATACGACAAGCCTTTAGAAGAGTGGAAGGCGAACTACATTAAAGAGTATGGGGCAGAGCATAAAAAGAATCCGGTGAATGATGTAGACGGAAGTAACTTTAGTTATGAGTGGTTCCCTCTTAAAGATGTACTGGCTCCTTATGCAAGTGGGGACGTAGATGCCACACTCAGAATCCACAACAACCTAATGGAACGAATTAACACAAGTCAAAAGTGGGTGGACTTGTACTTCAACTTTTATCCTCGACTAATAGTGGCTTTGGCTCAAGCAGAGGCGAATGGGTTACAAGCGGATATAGATTACCTAAATAACCTCAAAGAAGTGTACCCACAAGAGTTGGAAAGAATCATTGAAGCTATACGGAAAACTCCACAAGTACAGCAGTTAGAGGAAGAGAATAGGGAACTTTATGAGATAGGCTTAAAAGAGTGGGCTAAACCTAAAGCTGAGAGAGACCCTGAACTAGCTAAGCTAAGAGATAAGTACAAAAAGAAATTAGAGTTTAACCCAAAATCACCAGATGATAAGGGGAGACTACTATTCGATATTATCGGAGCAAGACCTCCCGTAAATAAAGAGACAGTGAAAGACAGTGCGTCAAACAAGTCAGAGCATGAGATTGAGTGGACAGACTACAAGACTGATAAGAATATGATTGCTTGGATACACGAGAACCTAAAGGGGTATGAGGAGCTAACTGAGTTACTAACACAGTATTCCCAAGTATCTACTTTGATGAGTACCTTCGTTACTGGACTGTCCAACGCAGTTAATCCAATAACTAATAGAGTACATGGAACATTTAATGAAACAGGTACAGCCACAAGTAGGTTGTCAAGTAGCAGTCCGAATTTACAAAATATTCCCAAGTCTCACCAAGAGGTAGACAAGTTTGATTACAAGTACCCTATCAAACGAATATTTACATCTAGGTTCGATGGAGGAGCAATACTTCAAGCCGACTATTCAGCCCTGGAAATGAGAATACTGGGACTTATCGCAAAAGACCCGGGAATGACAGAAGCTTTCCTAGAAGGAAAAGATTTACATAAGAATACAGCCTCTATCGTATTTGGTAAACCGGAAGAAGAGATATCCAAAGACGAACGTGATGCAAGTAAAAGCATCGCATTTGGAATTATATATGGGGAACAACCGTTCTCATTAGCACCAAAGTTAGGAATAAGTGTACCTGAAGCGGAGGAACTATTTGATAAGTTCTTCAAAGAGAAACCTCAAATTAAGCAGTTTATCGAAGATACTCATAAGTTCTTAGATGATAATGGTTTTGTAGAGACAATGCAAGGTCACAGACGTATTCTAAGAGACGTATGGGGTAACAAGCAAGCTAAATCAGGAGCATACAGGCAATCAGTAAACACGATAATACAAGGAACTGGAGCCTACCTGACAAACTTCTCAGTGATACTTATACAGGATTACTTGAGAACACGCAACAAAGAATCTAAACTGGTAGCTACCGTACACGATAGTATTGTAATTGATATGCACCCAGATGAGATTGAAGAGATTACACAGATTACTAAATTGATTATGGAAAACTTACCTATTGACTTCCTAAACTTCGAGCGGGGAGGGCAAGTAATCCGGTACCCAATCACTGCGGATGTAGAGATAGGGAGCTCGTATAAAGACTTAGTCGATTACGACCCAGAACTCTTCAAACAATTCAGGACAGCAAAAGGTTACATTAACTACCTGAAAGACAAATCAACACTGCAAGACTACTTCGCCAGTAAGAAGATAAACGAAGAGCAACTAGAAGAAGGGATTCGCATTATTGATTCACAGCTTGAAGCATACAAACAGCAATAAGGAAGGGAGACAAGTGGATGGTAGACATCAGGGTGAATGATTTAGACTTCACTACAATCCGGATAATAGACGCTAACGGAAGCTTCACTGAATACGAGATGCAAGACGTACTCAATATCAATGAACACAACTTAGCGGAAGAGATTCGGATGCAACCTAGTAAGTATGTGTATTGGAGTTCGATACTGGAACAACTTAGAGGGTATTTAGAATCCGCAGAGTTAGCAGAAGAGAAACTGAAGGCAGAGTTATATGAAGTGGCTAGGGATACCCTCATTGCAGGGGGTACTCCTAAGCCTACAAAAGACCAGATAGATTCTTGGATTCTACGGCAAGATAGTTTCACAGAAGCAAAGAATAACACATTAGCTTATCGGAAATTCGTTAAGCAATTATCATTTGTTGTGAAATCACTGGAACAAAGGCACTCGATGCTAGTACAACTCAGTGCACTCAAGCGAGACCAACTAGAATACGAACGGCATTTAAAAAACTATTAGAGGAGGAAATTTATGATATTAACAATAGCATTAATGTTTTATGTGATTATGCTTCTGATTGGGCTGAATGGTATGGCACATAACCCGGTAACTATGTATAGAGGGGCAACAGATATAGATAAATTCGTGGATATAAAAGAGCTTAAAAGAATGTCTCTGGGGGTAGTATCATTCTTCGCAATATTCCAATTTGTGCTACCTTTAGTACAGCACTTTTTTATTGCGAGACTGCCCTTATACCTATTTATCACACTAGTTACCTATATCGCATTAAACCTGAAGGAGATGGTTGAGGGGTTCGCAGAGTTACACCAAACAGAAGACGAAATAAAAGAAAATATGCTGAAGAAAGCATTAGAGTTCGAGCAGACTAGAAAAGGTAAAGTAAAGTACTATGGGAGTTACACCCTGTTTATAGTTCTAAGACTCATCATTGTTGGAGGCTTAATAAATATCTTGTTTTTCTAGGGGAATAAGTCAAAAAGGGCTTGACTTATGGTATAATACATGGTAGACTATTAATAGGTACAAAATAACTAAACAAAAGGGAGACATGCTAATATGGCTAGTTTTATGGATGAATTGCAACGAGAAATGGATAGAGTAAACAAAGGAAGTAACAACAACGAAGAGGTGAATGCCCCTTATAAACACTTGGAGCATGAGAGTCTATACTTCAATAAGGATAACCCATCACACACAGTAAGAATCTTACCACCGGCTAACGGACAATTCTTCGCTAAAGAGTTCAGAGAAATCTTCTTGAAAGCTCGTAATAAGAATGGGAAAGATGTAAAAGTTGTGCCAGTAGTAGGCTCTAACCAAACACCTGAAAACTCTGAGTTCTTAAGAAACTTAGTTGAATGGCAACAAAAAGGGTTACTTCCAGATAACTACGGAGGACAACAGAAACTAGCTAGTCGTTACTTCGTTAACGCAGTGAATATCGTAGTAGACCAGACAGGGAGTCCTGTAATGGAACGAGACCAGTATGGTAACTTAGTAGTAAGGTTGTTGAAACTTCCTACATCAGCGTACCAACAGATTCTAAGTAAGTTAGCTGACCCAATGTTAAACCCAGGAGAAGAAGAGTATGGATTTATTGGGGTAAACAATGCTTACCCAGTTAAGATTACTCGACCTGCACCAGGGGGAATGACATATGGCGTAGACGTATACTCTAACAAACCTTTAGGACCTTTACCTCAAGGATGGGAAAACTCGGTAGAAGACTTAGAGTACCAAGCTACCCCAACGGAAGAGTACGACCATACATACCTACCTTACTTAATCGACATTCTGAATGGTAACGAAGATAATCGTACCAACCAATCAGGAGCGTCTGACGTACAAGGAAGTCAAACAGCTACTGCACCGCCTACACAAAGTTTTAACCAAGCACCACAGCAAAGTCAGCAACAACAACAGTCTTACCAAGCACCAACTCAACAGCAACAAAGTAATGCCCAGTGGGCTCCGCAACAGAACACCCCACAAGCCCCACAACAGAACTTTAACCAAGCACCACAACAGGCGTATCAAGCTCCACAACAACAGCAACAATTTTACCAAGCACCAACTCAACAACCACAGGCTCCACAACAATCTACACCACCACCTGCACCCGCACCTTCTGCACCCCAACCACAAGGTAACGCAGGAAACGGTTCAACACAAAGTGTAGATGACGTACTAAGCAAACTACAACAAGGATTCAATAATTAGTAGAAGTTGGGGGAGAGCAATCTCCCCTTATCTTTGTATTTGTATAATAGGAGGAATTTGATTTGGCACGTAAAAGACAAAGTGATAAGAAGCCAGTAAACGCTATTGATTTAGGTCAGAGCATGGGACTAACCCTTATGACTGATTCTACAGCATCCCACGTATCCGATTGGATACCAACAATGATTCCTGAGTTTGACTACATACTAGGTGGAGGGATACCTCTAGGACGAGTGACGGAAATTTTTGGAAAAGAAGCTAGTGGTTATTGATTAGCCACCCTGTATTGAAAAAATACTTGACGAAACCCTGTTAACTGCTGGGAGACCTTAAAGCTCAACTAGCTACAACGTAACTGGAAACGGTATGCGTGAACGCTCGAAAATAGTTGAGATAAATATACGGTAAGCAATCTAAAGGATATGCTATATTAGTATATGGATAGGCAATCAGCATCCAAGCTCCTAAAGCGTAAAGCAATGGAGAAGGTTCAACGACTATCCCGTGAGGGAGTAGGGGAAATCCCCGAAAAGCAGGGCAACTAAATACTGACCCTCATGAAATCTAAAAAGAGAGTAGTGAGATTATGAGAAGAACGTGGACAAAAGAAGAGGTATCTGATATTGTGACATCCTTCAATGAAGGTGAGACATTCAAAGAACTCTCAAAAAGATATAAAGCACATTACAGCACTCTAAAAAAGGTATTAGAGGATAATGGTGTTGATACTGCCAGGCTAAGAAAATGGACGAAAAGAGATATAGAGGATATTATAAGTCTTTATGAGAACGAGGGACTTACAATAGAAAATATACGAGCTAGATACAAGGCTAGAACGCAGACTATATTTGATATTCTTAGGGATAATGGAGTAGATACATCAAAAAATGAGAGGAAAAGTGTGAACCGACTCCTGAAGCATGAATTTTTTGAGGTAATAGATACCGAAGAAAAAGCTTACTTTTTAGGTATGCTCATGGCAGATGGGTGTGTAAGAAAGCAGGGGAATGAGACCCCCACAATTACATTAGAGCTAATAGACTTAGATGTTATCGAGAAGTTTAAGAAAGCTTTAAACGCTGATAGTAAAATTTCTATTAGTGATAGGCAAAGGTACGTAAACGAAAGTCCTACGTATACTATAACTATACGGTCTAGTAAAATGGCAGAAGACTTAGGTAAATTTGGGGTTATACCTGACAAGACATACCAGACAGCAAGTATGTGTGAGGGTATACCTAGTTACCTAAAAAGACATTACCTGAGAGGGCTATTTGACGGTGATGGGTCATTATACAATAGTAACGGACGATGGTTTATCGCCCTAACAAGTAATTACATAACTTTCTTAGAGGACACACAAGATTGGCTACAAGAACTAATACCTGATTTAAAGAGAGTAAAAACATACGATGGAAAGACAGTAGCACGAATAACATATTCAGGCAGGACAGCTAAAAAAGTATGTATGTTGCTTTATGAAGATACCACGGTCAGTATGCGAAGGAAATCAAAACTCGCAGATAATTTAGTTGAAGATATAGTCTGAGCTCTATAGAAATATAGAGGAGTAGTAACTACTCATAACATAACTGAAATCGACTCTAGCAATCCACCTAACAAAGATTGCCCAGTGGCTAGACGTTGTCGTTGTATGGGCGGACGTGGAAGGTACTGCAAGTGAAGACAACTTAATGTCTCTTGGAGCAGACCCGAATAAGTTATTCCTAATCCAACCAGAAGAAGGTACACAATTAACAATCGAAGACGTTACAGAGCGTGTTAAAGAGATTGTTAGTGTGTTCGGTAAAGAGAAAGTACCTGTTGTCATTGTATGGGACTCTTTAGCATCTACCGCAACTAAACAAGAGCTTAAAGAAGGATTCAACCATAATCAGATGGGTAAACTAATGCCCCTTATGTAAGTAATTATATAAGAAAACACCTACTTAATTCATGGGAACTCTTGCGAACAGAAACCTATTTGTGGTATAATGAGTTATACACTACAGAAAGGTAAGTGAGACAATCATGAGCGAAGATAGATTAACAACGTCACAGAAACAAACAAGAGAGCAGTATAATATTTATAAAGATGGAAGAGAGTATAAGAACTTAGACCGGTACGTAGAGACTAACTTCTTTACTAACAGCGTGAGTACTCTAGCTGACGGGGTAGGAATTTCTAGAAGTACTATTACTCAGGTAGCGAAGAGATTGGGACTAACAAAAAGTGAGTACTTTACTAAGCTACTACCTAATGAGCAGGTTATTGACCTAGAAAGGTACGGGAATCCTTGGAGTCAATATAAGTTCACAAGTTTAGGTAGGCTAATCCGTAAGGATAGTAACCAGATAAGGAAGCCAAAACCTTCTCATGGGTATCTAAGATACGAAATAAAACATGAGGGTAGATACGAAGGAATATATCAACATGTTTTGTTGGCGGAAAACTTCATACCAAATACAGAGAACAAACCATTTATTAATCATAAAGACGGGATTAGGGATAATAATACTATTAGTAACTTAGAGTGGGTAACCCATAAAGAAAATATGGAGCACGCCAGGGATACCTTAAAAAGACCAGGAATGTATGGCGAAGGTAGTAACCTAGCTAAACTGACAGAGAAACAAGCAGTGCAGTTGATAGAAGCTATAAATTCTGGAAATACTTATAAGGAGATAGTAGACAAGTACCCGTTTGTCACAACTAGTATGATTAAAAATATGAAGTTCAATGATGTTTGGAGCTCCCTGAATTATCTGAAAGCTTGGGATAAAGATACTTTTAAATTAGCTAGACGAGGGTTAACTGATAATGATGTAAAAGTTATAAGATACCTATCAGAAACAAAAGGAGTAGCCGGAGCTACACTAGCTAAGATTTTTGATACCCCACCATCAACAATAAGTAATATTGTACAGCATAAAATATACAAAGACGTTGAAAATCTATAACGTGCAACGACTATCGAAAGCATAGCTCCTGTCGAGAGGACACGAGTGAAGAAGCGAGTAGAGTACACTCAGTTAAGTGAGTGGAAACAGTAGGCAACCTAACTAACACCTAGGTTGAAGATATAGTCTGAGCTTATAGGTAACTATAAGCAGTTCATAAGAGAACGCTACAGGAATAACTGACCTGTAGGAACATAACTGGTAAAGGCAAAATCCATAGCCAACATGACAGTCCAGATTGGACAAAGTATCAACCAGAATAACATAGGGTTTATCATCCTTAACCAGGCACGAGATGACCTTAAAGCTAACCCAATGTTCCCTCAGATTAAATCTACTGGAGGACGTGCTATGGAGCACTGGGGTTCATTAAGGTTAGAGGTAGCCAAGGCATCTCAGATTAAAGAGAAGGTTATAGACCCCGCTACAGGAAAAGAAAAAGATGAGTACATTGGGCATATTTTCAGAGCCAAAACAAAGAAATCTAAAGTATCTACCCCTAACAGACAAGCTGAGATGTACTTAATCTCTCTCCCGTATGTTGGGTTTGACTTAGAAGAGAATATCTACCGTTCATCAGTAGACCATTTCGGGTACATATCGAAAGGTGCATGGAGAAATTACATAACAGAGAACGGTGAAGAACTTAAAATGCGAGACAAGGAGTGGGTACCATTCTTACGAAGTGAAGAAGGGAGACCTGTATTCTTTGAACTCTACAAGAAACAGATGCTACAGTTGTTCCCTAATGGATACGCACCATTAAACAACGATAACGTAGATATCACACAAATACCTGTATTTAGTTACTTAGACGACGTGTATGAAGAGAGAAAAGCTAAAGAAGTAGAAGGAACCGCAGAGGAAGAAGTCACAGAGTAATAGGGGGAAACTATTTGTTAGCACAAACGCTTAGAGACTTAGGGGGCGGTAAAGCCCCTACTAGTCTTCCTAGGGAATACCAGAAGATAAGGGATATCTTCCAGAAAGCTAAGGAAGATAATAGATTGGTAATGGTGGAGAATGCAGAATTTCGTTCTGCTTACTCCGTTAAGATGAAGCTTGAGTACGTAGGTGACCGCTGGTGTATGGGTAAGGTAAGGTATGTCACACCTCAAGGAGAGATATATGTTCCTTACACCATTCACTATTCTGATATGGTGGCTTCTGAGTCCCCCTCAACAGTAGCTAAAAATATGACTATCATATTTAAGGGGGAGAATCCATTTGGCACGAGACATACAGAAGGAGCAAGAGAAGATTAGAAACGGAAACAGATTCATTGCCGAACCAGAAGAAGGTAAAGGAGTGTTTCCAAGGGATGCGGACAGACTCTTTCTAGAGTACACCAACTTAAGGAAGAAGATATATAACACGCAGAAGTATAAATTCCCAGATGAGGCTACGAGAAGAGAACTAGAGAGCTACATAGACGAACAGTTCGTCAAACTAGTGAAAGAGTATGATATCAACAGTCCGGTTGATTTCCCAGGGTACATAAAAACGAAGTTGAACTTACGAGTGAAACAGGTATTTGTCAAAGGACGATACAGGGACCAAGACAGAGAACAGTTAACAAATAATGACTGGGATATAGAGAATATGTTAGCTGATGAACAGCTACAGTCTTATCACAAAGAGCGGAATAATGAGATGTTAGCTCACTTACTGTCCGATACAGTGCTTACAGACGTACAGCACGGTATCTTAAAGATATGGCTGAGTCAACCACTATCCCAAACTAAAGTTGTCACAGAAATTGTGAATGAATTCGACCTAAGTAGGAAAGACGCAACCAAAGAAGTCAATGAGTTAAAAGAGTACCTAGGGTATCGGTTAAAGAACTTCCTGCGAAACAAAGAAAAAGAATAAGAATAAGACAAGGGAGTAGATACTTTTCTACCCCCTTTTTTCTTTAGGTATGCTATATTAAGACTGAACGTGGAAAGTAACTAAGCCAACCAACCGCCCAAAACAAAAATAAACAACAGAGAGTAAGGAGGTACATTCAGTTGCCTAAATTTTATTCAGTAGATGTAGAGACAATCGAGGAAGTGCTAACAAATGGTACAGACTTGACTGATAAAATAGTTTATGTAAAACATAAAACAAGTAATTTCCATAACCTAGGTACAGGTGTGAGGGATATATTCACTATAACAGTAAACACAGGAGATTATATCGTAAAAGACCATGAAGACAGAACCATGGTAGAAACATCAGGTACTGAGATTATCATAAGACAAGTCTCAACTAACCCATATGAAAAAGACTTCTTACAATCATTCCCAATACAGGAGATAGATAAGAAGCAGGAAGTACTACAAGCAATTAAGTTGTTAGCCTTCAAGGGAGTGTCCTTTGGAGGAGAGCAACCGTATATAGACTTACTTGAAGAAGTGTATATTGGGTTCCCAGAAGGTTATGTAGCACCAGCACCAGAACCAGCACCAGAACCAGCACCAGAACCAGCACCAGAACCAGCACCAGAACCAGCACCAGAACCAGCACCAGCACCATAAAAATAACTAATAGACAGGAGTAAATTAAAATGGCAAAAGTATTATTTGAAGATGCTTTAGAAAATGGCACACTAGAAATAGCAGACAAGTTCCTAGTAGTAGAGTCAGTACATGATGGCTTTACAAATACCCACTTAGGTCAATATTCTTTCCGTGTAATTAAAGAGACTTCGGGAACAGTAGGTACAGGAGATTTTACAGAGGATTACAAAGTATTCCCTATTTACTTGAGAGCTGACGGAGTATATGTTAACGAGAAGTACCCTATCATCATGACTGACGGGGACCTCGTGTTATTCAGTAAAAACACATTGATTGACCCTTATGGAGCAACACACATTCATGAGCTAGAAGTCAAAGCGGGACAAAATAAAGAGCATCTAGTGTTGCAGGCTTTCAACGGCTTTGTGCTAGACGCATTCAGACTAGCAGATTACCACATCCTTATTGCAGATGAAAACTCTGTTGTAACTTCTGCTATTGAGTTCGAGAAAATAAACGAGTTCTCTAGAGATGTTATCCACCCATGGGCAGGAACGTACCGAGCAGAATAAGAATACGAATAAGAAATTACTAAGAGACCCGGAGTTCATTCTCCCGGTCTTTTTTTTATTCTCTTGTTGACTTTTCAGCCTTTCTATGGTAAGCTAGTTATAGTCGTATAAGGAAGGAAGGAAAAGAAATGAGTGTAGCACTAATAGCAAGTAATACTATGTTTGGGTACTACTCTAAAGTACTGCTAACTAGTATGATAGAGGATAAAGTACATGCAACATTCGTAAGGAGGTTAAACTTCGCTGAGCTAGAAGAGTACGTAACAGACGAGACTACAACAGTGATTATCCTAGGGCATCCATACGCTAATAGTCAAGAATCTTCACTAAGGGAAGTACTGACTAAGTTAGATATAGATGGCAATATACCTTTCACTCAGCTGATACATGTATGCAACTGGGGAGACACAATCAAACTTCCGGGAGTTGTGTCTATAGTAGAGGAAGAGACGAGCGTAACAAAAGCACTAAGTGATTATATAGCAACAGGTAGTAGTATATTCGGAGAAACAGAAATGAACGTAGGAGCTAGGAAGTTAGTCAACCACCTAGAATCTTATCATCAGTATGACTTCATGCACCATAGAACATCACAACCACTTAGTCTGAAGCTGATAGCGGACGCATACAGAGGCAGAGTAGACCAAGCAGTCAAGTTGACGGATGAAGGTGTAACCTTCGACTACGGGCTCAGAGATTCCTTACACGAGCAGATGGAAGAGTATATCTACGGAGCTATTGATAAAGTGGCAGTAGAGTTGGTAAACGGGACAATCATAGCCGTCCTTCATGCAGAGAATTACCATAATGAGATAGCACACAAGATTATGTCAGCCTACCAACAGGCAGGGTACCAAAATGTCATTGTACTTATCGGAAAAGAAACCAGAGGAGATGACATGTTCCATATCAGAGTAAGTGATAACCTGGATGCGGAATCGGTAGCTAAACACTTAAACAATGGAAAAGGTAACAAACACGCCTCTACAGTATTCTTAGGCAAACACAGGCAAGCAGAGATAAATATCATCAAAGCAAAAATGGCAAACTACCTATAAATGGTGTTTGACTGTTTTGTGGTATAATAACTAAGTAAAGAAATAAACTACATATAGAAGGGAATAATGTTTTTTGGAATATACACAACCTATGGAGGTATACGCAGTTGTGTTCGGCTACCTTATCCGGACATTTGGAAAGATTCAGACCTCGAAAGTGAATAAAATAGTAAGTGAGTTGGGTTATGATACATTAACTGTACCACTCTTAAGAGAGTATGCAGAGACTATTGAAGATGACCCGGAGTTATCTGAGATACTGAACAAAGCGGTTAACGGGGATGTAACACCCGATGAGCTGAAAAAGTACAAGACGGATACTAACCCTATCAAGTCCGAGAAAGACATACATAAGGTTGTGACACCTTACCAGGTGGAGCACCAAAAGGTACTGAAGAACAACAGAGAGTTTAATAAGATTCAACGAGAAGGGGCTTATGTTAAGATTCTCTTCGAAGAGATGAAAGAGGAACTGAAGAAAGAGTTCAGGAGTATCCCTTTTAGAGAGAAGAAACCTTTCGAGTATAAGTATGACCCGACAAACAACACAGTTGTAGTCATTGTTTCTGATTGGCATATTGGTGCAAGTGTCTCAGATACTACACATCACGGAGGGTACAACCTTGCGATACTGGAAGCGAGAATAGATTACTTAGTGAATGAAGCTCAAGCACTAGCCCATGAACATCAAGCAGAGAAGATTGTCTGTATCTTTGCCGGAGACCTTATCGAAGGGGCAGATATGCGAGGAGGTCAGAAATGGGGACTGGAGCTTAACTTATCACAACAGATTGCTGTAGGGGTTCGTAAGTTGTATGAACTGTTAGAGGACTTATCCGATATCGCTCCTGTAGAATTCCTAAGCATTCGAGGGAACCACGACAGACTAACAGGGCAAGCAAACAAGAAAGATAACATATATAACGACTCTTCTATGTATATCGTCTTGGATATGCTGAAGATGAAAAAAGAAGAGGGTAACTTACCAGGGGTACATATTATAGATAACGCACACGACATGTACGATGGGGAGCTAGAGATTTACGGAAAAGTATTCCACGTCAGCCACGGGGATGCCCTTAAAGGAGGTACAAATCCATTCACTAAGTTTATTGAAGACCGTCCGATTAACTACTTAATCACTGGGCATATTCATACATTCTCAGTGAAACAGTACCATAGAGATTACATGCACTTAGTAGTTGGAAGTCCAATGGGATATAATGACTATGCTAAAGAGTTGAAGTTGACTAAAACAGCACCATCACAGACGCTTATGGTTATGCGAGAAGGTAAAGACCCGATTATCCAACCAGTGTTTATGGAACATATTAACTTAAGAGGGGCTAACTAATGAATATATTTAATGTTTTTGCGGGGACGATTGCGGGATATTTCCTGATAGCTTTATACAACACATTACTGAAAGAGAAGTCAATGGTAGAGGAGGGCGGGGACCCGCTCCCTACCTCTGCTTATGTCTTCCTAACTCTCAAGCACATCATTTGGATAGGGGTAGCTCTCATCAGTCAACTTGTGATTCCTGCTGAGTGGTTTTATACCTCTTCCGAGTGGCTCGTAGCTTTATTATCTATTGCATTCATCCTAGTGGCATATACTATCTCAACGATTATTGAGGTAGTCATTCGTGTAGTTGTCGTCTATTTCAAGCTACGGTCACTGAAGAAGGTACAGAAAAAAACAGAGGTTGAGGGAGCTGAATAGCTCCTGTACTCTATAAAGGAGTAATAGTATGGAGCTAGGTAGTTTAGGATTACCGACTAAAGTACATACAGGGGTAATGTACGTAAACAAAAAACCCGTATACATAATAGAAGTAGTGGAAGAAAATGGAGAGAACGCAGAGTTTGTAACTGTGTATGAAGCTCATCGACACAAGAATGAAGAAGATGCCAGCATACCAGTGAAGGCTTATGACGTTGTGGAGAAAGATATGAACTACATTAAACCAACAACGTTACTAGGTCAGTTAGCTAGTAAAATGGTTAAACCTAACAAGAAGCGAATCAAAATAACGAAGCCTCCACTATTTATGACCGAGATAATGGTAGGGAAAGATACATTCACTGGTAAAGAGGGTCGAGGATTCTACGAAAGAGAGAAAGATGAAGTACGAATAACAAAGAAAGAGGGGATAGGTGTCAAGCGAGGAGACCGGACAGGAGTGTTCATCTCCCTAGACAGTATTATCTGGGAGAAGGTTAGGGTTCCGACTACTGACTTGGTGGAAGAATATCAAGCACGTAAAACACTCTATTTCCTCTAATAGAGGAGCGGTAAGGGTTTGAAAGAATTCTATGAAGCAGACATAAAAGAACTGATAAAAGATAAAGAGCACATGTTCGGAGACTTAGGAGAAAGTGTTATCCTATTTGAAAAAGCCTTAGCGTTTAAGCGAGATAAATCAGTTAAGAAAGTGATTGCAGATGTATTGGTCTTCTCTCAAAATCGAGGGATTCTAGGAATCGAGGTCAAAACTGAACGAGACACAACTCAACGACTACTAAGACAGCTCAGAGCATACTCTTTGAGCTGTGACTTCGTTTATGTGGCTTGCCATGATAAGCATGTAGAGAAGGTAGAGGCTATCCTGAAGAGGCACCAATTCTCATTTGTAGGGATTATAGCTTACACAGAATTTAAAGGTCAACCAATGGCAGGGGTTTACAAAGAGCCGGAGAGGTCACCACAAAAAGACGTGTTCTACGCACTGAACATGTTATGGAAGACAGAGCTACTTAAACTACTTAGTACGTTAAAGCATCCGCATAAAGTAGCAATGAATGAAGACACAACATTACACCAGGCAAAAATAGATACCACACAACCACTCAGACAAAATACCTACACAAACAGAATGAAGAAATCTCAGATTATAGCTGAAGTCATATCTTGGCTAGGGGTATCGGAGGCTAACAGAGTGCTATGTGAAGTATTCATTAACAACCGACTAGACATTGAGCGAACAATTAAGCTGAGGCACTTCAACCCCGTAATAAGGAGAGATATAGATGGGGAATCTTAATGGTAACCTGTATGGGTTAGGTAGTTATAAGAATAACGTAAGTAAAGAATGGCAGTCTAAGAAAGGGTACTATAAACTAGCGTTTGTAGAGACCTTCAATAAAATGACTGAAAGAGACATAGAGATTCGACAAGAGTACGCCAAAGACTTAATAGCTACATACATAGGAGTACCAAAAAGTATGGTAACCTTCAGGAAGAGAAGTACTAAAACTACCATAGCATCTCTAGACGAAGTCTTTTACGTTAAGGTAGGGAAAATCACAGTAGGGAAGCTATCAATAAGAGTACAGCGAACCTTCTCACAGACATCCTTAAATCTAATATTCCAAGAGAAGCGTATAAGAGATGTAGCCACTTCTCACAAGAAAGGCTTACGCTCTTATGGAGGTCAAACTAAGTCTGATAAGAGGCAAGCAAACAGAAGTAGTAGAAAAGGAAAGAAAAAGGGTTAGAGGGAGAGAATTGGATGTTAAATTTTAAAGAGAAAGAGCTCACACTGAATACATTCTTGAAAGCAACAAAAGAAGTAGGGAATACCTTGTCATATGTAGGGACGTATTATGAGTCACCGATGCTAGACAGTAACATTATTGCTACCCCTGACTTAGGAGTGGAGTTGGATGATAATGGTATCCTTGAAGTACAACTAACACTTAAACCTAATGTAGGGGAAGAGGTTGAACAGCTAAAGGTATTAGAACAATACATTAAAGCTTTGAGTATGGGATTTGTAAACCCGAAAGCGGACTTCTTTAAGCTAAAGAACCAGCACCAAACACCGGTAGCGAAGTTCCTAGCACAGAACTCAGCCACATCTACTATCCAAGACTACACACTAAGTATCCTGATGGACAGTCCAGTAGTCACAAGAGTAGAGACGGTAATCAACGGAGTAAGTTACTGGCAATATACTTTAACAGAGACCTTTGACTTTGGAGATAACGTAACATACACCCATAAAATACATACACTATTCAAAGAGAAGACATCTGATGGAGAGAACTTCTTTAGTGCTTTTGTAGGTAAGACACTGAATAAACGAGATAGTACTAAAGTCTTAGATGCAATAGCAGACAAGAATATTACCGGACTCTTTATCGGAGGGTTCCGTGCACATGATATCGTACCAGAAGACAAGAGAGCTTACTTTAACTTCTACGGGGTAATGGATAACATCACAGTCCGTAGAGCAAAACAAGCATATAGTATCTTAATGCAAAATGGTGGGATGGTTATTCCTTACGAGAGTGTAAATGCTGTCTCCGTTGGGCGAGTTGGTACGGGAACCGGCAGGTACGTTATAACCGTATTTACGCACGGTATGGAGATAGAACTCTTTTTAGGGTGATTACCTTTGGAAGGTTTTTAAACGTATGAGAGGTAGCGTGAGGCTCCCTGGAGGGTATCTGGGGAGCTCTATTTACTTATTTTTTACTAGATTCTTATGCAATTAAGATAACTACATTGTGAAGTATTTTCTCAAGGTCAAAACAGGTAATTTCAAGTCCATGTTAAGAACGTACCAATCGTTTCAGGGAAGCTAGGTACAACCCTCCCCCAAAAACAACACTAGGTAGTTAAGGTTTGGAAGGTGAAGTCAATGATTCTGAAAAGTAACAAAAGTGTATGCTATATTAGTACTGACAAACCTTGTCAGACCAATGTCTACAGGGTGTTACAGAATCAAATGATAAATTAAGGAGTTTTTGTATGACAGATAAACGAAAGATGGGGAAGAAAGGCGAGAAGAAAGACATGAAGCCAGGCTCTGTGTTGCTTCAGCTTTACGAGCATCGTCTACTGTCTTCTAAAGTCGATGAGGCACTGGATACGGGAGTGTCTTACGATGATATCGTTGAGCTATGTGCTCAGTACGATTTCGATATAAGTAAACCCACGATTTCCAGATACAAAGCTAAGAGAGAAGAGTCAATAGAAACAGGAGTTCCTTTAGAAGAGCTACTCGACCAACGAAAGAAAAATGGTAATGTAGTAGACATCAAGTCAAAAAGGCAGAACTTAGGAGCTATACAGGAGCTCAACGGGGACGAACGAATGGATAGGGCATTTGCTCCGGTAGATAAGGTGTATAATGACATTCAAGTACTGGACGAGATGATTCAGAAGATGTATACTGGGCTTCAACACGTCAATATGATTGACCCTGCTTTAGGCTTGCGAGCTATGGAAACAAAAGCGAAGCTAACAGATAACAAGCTACAAGGGTTAAGCTTAGTTGGGTTAAGGGAGCTAAAACTTAGAGTACAAGCGAAGACTACCGCTATGACAGAAGTTATGCTACAATACATACCAGAAGACTTACATGAAGAAGTACTGGAAGCTATAGAAGACGCAGAACAAGAGTTCTACGCTAACTTAGACTTGTCAGATGAGGGGCGTAAAATAAGCGATGCCCTCCGACAAAGTGGGGTAGATATTTAATGGAGGAGGATAGAAAGTATGCCGATATATAACGAACAAGCTTCCGGGCTGGTCTCATTACAGCTGAATGATTTGACGCTAGAAGAGGCTTTTATGCACCTTACGCTAGGTGAGGTGCTTGTACTAGAGGGGTATGAACAGACGAGGAGTAAGGATGTACTAGTCAAGTTGGATAAGCGGAAGTATGAAGTTACTATGATTAGCCTAGACACTAATCCTATTGTACCAGGTAAACGGCTATGGCAGGTGCACAATGTATCTGTGAATGCTTTAAGTCTTCATAGAGTTTACCTTTACGATGAGTATACCTATAGTATGAGCTTTAAGCACCGCCCAGATTCAGTAGTTAGGTTAAACAATCCGAAAACGGAACATGTGTATACCATTGCCGAGGTTCTAGCCTCCCCAGATAAAGAAGTATACTACAGGTTACATACCTTAGACGGGTATTATAGAGAAGATGAACTTACTGCCATTTAACCGGTAGTAAGTTTTTTTTTATTTAGGGGTTGACATATAGACTGTGGTATGGTAAGATAGGTTTAAGTTAATGAGAGGAGAGTTACCAAGATGAGTAAATTGAGTTTGTATATTGACACAAGAGAGCACCACAAAGGAATACAAGACTATATTGTTGATGACCGGAAGAATGGAGGAAGTGTGATAGCCATTACTCCGGGGCAAGGGGCAGACGTAGATAACATCATAAAGGATTACATAGAAGGCTACCCTAGGAAGTATATTCAAGCCAAGTATCTGATATCTAACGGACAGCTTAGTTCCCACTTACAAGCAAGAGGAGTACCACTAAGATACCCAAGTAGGCGGAAGACATCTATGGAGAGACGCATTAAGCACCTAACAGAAGAAGACAGACAAGAGATTATTAGAGATTACCTTAATGGTGTGTCAGGCGAAGCCATCTACAAGAAGTACAGCATACATAAGAATGGTTTATACACACTACTAGACATACACAATATAAAACGTAAAAAAGGAGACTAATCATATGTCACAATTCATCAGATACTTACCTATCATAACATTTATTTTCGCTGTAGCAGAGTGCTTTGTTCGACCCCTTATTAGTAGGGAGATTAGAGTTTTAAAGGCTTTTAGGGAGTATCTATCAGAAGATAGTGGAGAATCTCGTATAAAAGTATACACTACCTTACAAGGGAAGATGGAAGATAAGCTTGCATACACAGCAAGTGATACGGAAAAAGAACAAATAATGGATAACATACTGGAGATAGAACGAGAGAGGGCTCGAATTGAGACAGGAACCCAGGAAGGGGACGGGGACATCATCGTTCAGGCAGTTAGTCGTGCTATCTTAACTAAGTCTGTCCACGTAGTTCTCGGGTCACTCATATCTGTGCTGATTGTTAATTTAGGGTTTCTAATTATTCTCATTACCGGAAGCTTTATTGGAACTATCGTATCCCTATTCACTATGGTAGGTTCTGCGTACGTTACGGACAGGGCTCTAAGTAACGACCAAGAATTTAGTAGTATTTCAGCTAACCAAGGGGCACGGCTGGCAGTATACGCTACTATAACCTCTATCGTTATGCACTTACCTTTCCTCTTGTCACTTATAATCTGGAATTGACTCGATGAGTAAAAAGACGTTTGTTGTCCACTATGGGTTTGACATAAAGAACCCTAAGTCATCTGAGATTGGTTATTATGAACGAGGTACATTCGAGATGGATGCAGAGAGCTCTGCTAGTCTCGACACCTCACTGATAAGGCAACGAATCAGGCAACTCGCAGAGAAGCATGTGAAGAAGAACCAAGAGATACTGTATGCAAACTACCACAAGATAGAAGAGAAGAAAAAATAGGAGGAAGAGCAACGCCATGAACAAGCAAAAGAACTAATCAAGCAAGATTGGAAGTAACTCCGCTATATTATAGTTGAAGACCTTAATAAGGTATCTTACTGTAGTTAGGAGGGATATTCGTGGGACAAGGGGTAGGTTTAGAACGGTTGTATTCAGAGGTACCGTCACTATACTGGTACACAACTAAGGCAGATGTATCTGGAGAAACTATGTATC
>Ga0075011_10000589_pt1 | contig 19447 bp, 12 predicted proteins | sample TARM_MetaG_T_14_FD_72354 | JGI IMG/M metagenome (GOLD analysis project Ga0075011, IMG submission 72354) | Freshwater microbial communities from Pennsylvania, USA, analyzing microbe dynamics in response to fracking - TARM_MetaG_T_14 | ecosystem: Environmental > Aquatic > Freshwater > River... | reverse complement strand
GTTAAATCTCAGTAGTTTAATAAAAATATCAATAAAATTATAATCAGTCAATATGTGTAAAAATTAAACAGTTTTATTGTGATTTTAAGCCACATTAAAAATCATTTTTCTTTGTGTTTGTTATTTTAAGATCTATTAATAATTCGCCACAAAGGTGCCAAAAAACCAATGTTCTTTTATTTTGTGGTCTGAAAAAATAAAAAATGGGTATTCATTTTCTTTTAAATACCGTGATAACAATAAAAATGCTTACGAGGTTTATATGTCAATAAACAGAAGAAAAGCACTTAGCGCTATTGCCATTATGTCAGGCTTGGTATGGAACACCGCTCAAGCTGACGTGAATCAGCCGCAAGGTTTGGCCATTGAAATGTTCAGTGAGCTTCAGGATGACAGCCAAATCAATTACTTCAATGCGAGCTATTGGTTACAAGGAGAGGTTGAGCCCCCGACACTAATGCAGATGCGTGACGATGTACTGAACCAACATATGCGCTATTTTGTCGATTTCAGTACGATTGAAGGTGAGTCGCAAAAGACGGAGGCGAAAGCACTGCTCAGGAAAAAACTGGGCTTAGCGTTTGCCAGTGACTTTTTGATCATCAGTGAACACAAAGGAGAATTATTGTTCACACCGTTAGATGACGAGAATGATGCCAACATTCGTCTACTGGAAGCCACCCCAATTGCCCATTCTCGTCAGCGCCGTAGTACGGCCAGTATGGTGTCAAATAGTGGTTCGGAAACGAACTCTTTGCCACACGTCGCGTTTTATTTGAATGTCAATCGGCCTATTACTGATAATGAATGTACGTTTAATAACTCACATCTTTGGGATCGAGGCACGCGAGTGTTTTGCGATAACCCGAATATCTCTTTGATCTATAGAGTTAATTTAGAGCGTTCATTACAATATGGCACCATTGGCTCTGCGACACCGGACGCGAAAATTGTTCGTATCAGCTTAGATGATGATACAACGGGTGCGGGGATCCATCTCAATGACCGTCTTGATTATCGTCAATCGGGTGCTGATTACACGACATTAGATGCTTATTTCCGAGACTGGTCGACCGATGCCATCGCCCAAGACTACCAATTTGTATTTAACTCTTCGAACAACAAAGCGCAGATCTTAAAAACGTTCCCGAGAGAAAATCTCAATGCCGAATATGAAGTCAAAGAGGTATCCGGCTTCCAGCTAGGAGTGAGTGGTGGTGTCGAGGTTAGTGCTGATGGACCGAAAGGCAAGCTAGAAGCCAATGCCAGCTACAACCAAAGCCGTTGGTTAACCTTTAAAACGCACGATTATCGTGTTGAACGTAGCACCAATAACGCGCAAAACGTCAGCTTTAAATGGAATCGTAGCCAATACGCGACTGCCGAATCGATGATGAATCGCTCTACGGATGCGCTGTGGGTCAATACTTATCCTGTGGATACCAACCGCATTAACCCGATTGGTTACGCGAGCTTCGTACCCAAAATGGATGTGATCTATAAAGCCGCTCCTAATGCGACGGGGACAACGGAATTTACCATTGATTCTTCGGTCAATATTCGTCCCATTTATAACGGTGCTTATAAGCATTATTATGTTGTAGGTGCGCATCAGTCCTACCATGGTTTTGAAAATACGACGCGCCGCAGAGTGAGCAAAAGTGCTAGCTTTACTGTCGATTGGGAGCACCCAGTATTCACTGGCGGTCGTCCAGTGAATTTGCAATTGGGCAGCTTTAATAATCGTTGCGTTGATGTGGCTGATAATGGCGCGCTCTCTGCCTCAAGCTGTGATGAAACCAAAAACTCACAATCTTTTATTTATGATCAGTTAGGTCGCTATGTGAGTGCAAACGACATCCATCAATGTTTGGATGGACAATCACTGGGTCAATTACAAACCTGTAGTTCGAGTTTAAGTCAGCGTTGGGAATGGATAGAAAACAGCGATAAGCTGAGTAATGTTTTCTCTCATGAGTTACTTGGTCATGATAAAACCAGCGGTGAGTTAGGTTTGTATGCTGATGGCAATGATCAGGTAAGTGTGCGCACCATTACCGCTTACACCAACGTATTTCATTCAGATAGTGAATCGGCCGTATTTGGGTTTACATCGGGTTCATTGGCCTTACAAGATGTTGGTCAATCGGGGACACTGTATATTCGCCATGGTGCTGCGATTGATGCAATTGGTACGCAAGCCAATGCGATGCAAGGCGGTGAAAGTGGTAGTTTGACTGAAATTGATCTGAAACGCGTTACGCAAATAACCGTTACTTCCGGTGAGTTCAAGTACGGTGGCAACCATTTACTCCGTATGACTTTTAAGCTTGATGATGGTTCAACCAAAGTAGTGGGGTCAAAAGACTACGCAATCAGTACCCACGATGAAGTGTTTGAGTTGCCAGCCGGATCGGCCATTCGGCAAGTCAAGGTTTGGTCTGAAGGTTGGTTAGCCGATGGTATTCAATTTATTATAAAATAGCGCAATCAGTTCATGATTGAGTAGTAAAGAGCGCTCATGCTTTTGGCTTAATTAGCTAAAACGTGAGTGCTCTTTTTGTTAATGCGATGTTAATTTTATCTGTTGTTTTTTTTAGTTCATTCACGAAGCTGGTAAGCCGACATGAAATAAAGTGCTTTTCTTCTAAAGTTAGGGTGCTCCTCAGAGGTCTAATCTCTGGTGTGGTAACGGTAGGCTAGATGTATGCCGCGCCTAAACCAGGCACTACAATAAGAAGGAATTTACTTTGAAAAAAACGATTATTATTGCTGCTTTTTGTCTGCTGAGTACCACGGCGCTGGCGGCAACCAGCACGGTGGCGTTAAGTAAGACAGGCTATACCCAAACCCAGTATCCTATTGTGTTAGTTCATGGCTTATTTGGTTTTGATACGCTGGCCGGAGTCGATTATTTCTACGGCATTCCGCAATCACTGACGAAAGATGGCGCAAAGGTCTACGTGGCTCAAGTCTCCGCGACTCACAGTTCTGAGCGGCGAGGTGAACAACTATTGCAACAAGTGGAGTCACTTTTAGCTGCCACGGGCGCTCAAAAAGTTAACCTGATTGGCCATAGTCATGGCGGACCAACGGCTCGCTATGTTGCATCAGTTCGGCCCGATCTTGTGGCGTCCGTGACTAGCATTGGTGGCGTGAATAAAGGCTCAATCGTGGCAGATTTAGTGCGTGGGCACATTAAAGAGGGCTCTATTTCTGAAGCGATTGCTGTCAAAATGGCGCAAGGATTGGCGGGTTTGGTTGGCCTTCTTTCTGGGGGAAGTAACCTAGATCAAGATCCTTTAGCCTCCTTAGAAGCCTTAACTACCCAAGGTTCGCTAGCGTTTAATCAACACTACCCAGAAGGCGTTCCAAGCAGTGAATGTGGTGATGGTGAATTACTGGCTGACAATGGTGTTTATTACTATTCGTGGACAGGGTCTTCGACCTTTACCAACCTCCTTGACCCAACTGATGCTGCGATGATGTTGACTGGACTTGTCTTTAATGGCCCTAATGATGGTTTAGTCGGCGTATGCAGTACTCACTTGGGTAAGGTGATCCGCGATGATTACCAAATGAACCACCTAGATGAAATCAACGGCTTGCTTGGGATACACCACCTTTTTGAAACTGACCCCGTTACCTTGTATCGCCAGCACGCTAATCGATTGAAGCTTCAAGGTTTATAACTTCGAGGTATAGTTTCGAGGTTTATAACTTCAAGTTTTGTAACATCAAACTTTATAAGGATTGGCTATGAAAAAGCCCGCACTATTTGGTTTTATCGTGATCATCTTGGGGAGCATCGGTGCGGTGCTTTTTCTGCAAAAGCCAGTATCATCACAGAGCGCGTTACAAACGCCATCTCAACAAGATACGCAGATAGACAGTGCATCGAGTCTTGATTTAATTCACTATTTTATCTCTACATTAGGAGAGAGTTCATTACCTGAGGTTGAGCTGCGCATTGCCCAGCATGCTGAGCAGGATGAGGGCGTAGTGATCGATCCAATGCTTTTTGAACAGTTTATCCAGTACAAACAAGCATTAGCTGAGTTAGAGGCTAATTCTTCCATCGCCAATCTCGATCTTGCTACCTTAGCTGAGATCAATCAGCAGTTACTGAAAATACAAAGTCAATTTTTTAACGTTGATCAGCAAAGTATGTTGTTTGGTGAAGAGAATGCGTTACGAAATTTAGCGTTAGAAAAGCTGCGCATTAAAGCTCAAGCAGTAGATTCATATGATGAGCAGTTGCAGTGGCAAACGTTATTAGCGCAGCAGCCAGAATACATTCAGCGCAGTGAACGCAATGTACAACTACTGCCAGCACTCAACGCGAGTCGCCATTTGTCCACGCAAGAGCAATACTTAGCTTGGAACGAGTTGGTTGGCGAACAAGGAGCACAGCGGTTAACGCAGCTTAGTGAACAACGAGAGCAGTTTTCTCAGCATCTCGAAAACTATCTACAACAGCGTTCGGCGGTGCTTGAAAATACGCGCTTGAGCCAAGATGAAAAAAATCAGCAAATTACGCAACTGCGTACCCAAACGTTTGAGGTCAAACAACTCAAACGCGTCGAGGCGTTGGAAAGGTTACGTGATCAATCGCTTTGATTCTGTTTATCCAATAAAGAAGAGCGCGACCGAAGCCGCGCTCAAGTTCTCTAAGAGAAAATAGAATAGGTGGTTACAAATTCACCACAATGGTGTTAGTCACTGTTGCACCTTTGTCATCCATCACTTTAATTTTCACTTCATGTTTTCCAGAGCTTGGGAAAATGGCGGTGAAGAGTTTGCCACGTTTTATTTTTCCATTCGGCAGGGTCCATTCCGTATCGACAATACGCCCATCGCTATCGCTGCTGGTTGACCACATTGTTACCCAGCGTCCAAGGTGGATGTACTTAGCACTGGCTTGCGGTAATGCGTTAGGCACTTCAACCTGTATTGTGCGCGTAGTGGTGTTGGCTGCGCCTTTATCATCCGTTACGGTTAGGCTTACTGTGTATTGCCCTGCTTTGGTGTAGCTCCAGCTTGGCGCCATTTCGCTGCTCATTTGGCCGTTACCCAAATCCCATGCGTAACTGACTAGCTCTCCATCTTCATCATGGCTGTAGTTGAGAGCACTGACAGATAAACCGTCGGTTTTAAGCTCAAAGTTGGCGACAGGAGCTTGGTTTTGTTCGCTGACTTTTGATAAGCGAATTACGCCGTACTCATTGTCTTGGCCTTGGTTGAAGATGTCGATCATCAAGCCAAATTCCGTTAACTTACGCCCAGCATCTGGTATTAATGGTGAGCTGTAATCCGCGCCATCAGAGAAATTACCATTACCGATTAAGCTTGTGTCTTCGAGCACATCACCATCGGCAGCGACTAAACGTAGAGGTGTTTGATCTTGCAATGAGAAGGTTGCATCTCGCACTTGGAAGCGCGTTTGTGCGGCCTCACCGGTTTTTGACCAAACCAATGCGTTTTGATCCGCATCGACGACACCTAACCAACCTTCACCTGGGTGGTTACCTACCCAGTTATCCGTGTAAGATTCATCCACATACCAAACCAGTAGGCCGGGTTCGAAAGTCATCAACTGGCCCATGCGTTTGATATTGGCTAAGCCTTGGTCGACGTCATTGTGGCTACGCCATTGCAGTAAATAATAGTGTGGCGCTTCATGGAAGCCATTGTTGGTGGTGTAACCTTTAAAGGCGAAGGTGGATGTTCCTTCGGCATCATCAATAAGGGTTTGCTGCCCGTCGACCTCTAACTGTAGGTTATCAAGGTAAAGACCTTCCATGGCTAAGCCGCCATCAGTGACATAGTCAAAGCTGAGTGTCACTTCTTGGCCTGCCCACTGGGAGACGTCAAATATCGCATCAACCCAGCCATCCGACTGACCAGCAATAGCAGGTACAAGCCCTGTATTGTACGGGTCATCCATGGTGGTGATGTTACCAGCAATCGCTTTACCATTGATCAGTACGCGTGCAAAGTCGTAGTCTTTTTCAATCTGATACCATGCTTTAAAATTCAGCGTAGCTTGTTCACCTGTAGGGATAGAAAGCTTACGAGACATGCTATTTTTCAGATCATCGCCTCGGTTTGAATAAAAAGCGGACGAACCTTGATAAGGCTTCACTCCATCAACACGCTTCAGTGGTAAATCAATCTTCACCATATTTGGTCGAGCATTGTCAGTGGTTTGGAATAGGGTAAATACGCGAGGATTTTTCTCTAGCTCTGCAATCGAAATTTGATCGTCATTGATCCAACGACCACCGACCGCTTTTTGTAAGAACTGTTTAGACCAAGAGCTGAATGCCGTCGGTTGTGTTCCGCCAATTTTTCCGGCCCAACTGCCAGAAGACATGATGGACCAATAAGAAACTGGCTCACCTTTACCTGTGTATTGGGTATCGTATTCGTCAGGCAAACCTAAATCGTGGCCATACTCGTGTGCGCAAACCCCAGCGGCCGCATCAATCGGTTGCATGGTGTAATCAAAGGCGGCATATTGGCCGTTAAAGCGATCTGGAAGCGTACTTTTTGTGCCTTGAAGGACATAAGGTTGGCCGAGATTATAACGGTGGGACCATATGGCGTCAGGTCCAAGCACACCGCCGCCGGCTTCTTCACCAACGGATGCATGGAACACCATCAAGTGATCGATTACGCCGTCCGGTTCGCGGAAGTTGCCATTACCATTGTAATCGTAACGATCTTCAATATCGTAATCGGCCAGATTAATACTAGGGTCTTGCGCCAGTTGGTTCAGTGCTTCGCGCACCAACTCTTGCGCATTCATATCTTTGTCTGTTGTTGCAGAGTTGCCCCCGTAAAACGCGGCGTTTTTAGACGCGCGATACCAACCTGCGGCTTGCCCGGCCACACTGTAGCTTTGCCCAGACTCGCTTTCATAATACTGACGCATCGAGATGAAATTTTCTCCATTAGGGCCTGCATAGCCCGCATCGGAAAAAAGCAGATCTTGATAGTGAGGTGGATTGTAGCTGGCATAGAGCATTTCAGTATGCTCTTTGGTCAGGCGGTTATCGTTCCAAGGTAAATCGGGAAAATCAATTAAAAGAGCTAATACCTTATCGGTGCGTTTGGTGCTGATATCGAGAGCAAAAACGCTGGCTTTTTGCTGGCCTTTTTGTTTTTCAATGGTCTTTAATACGCGTGCGCGTTGTTCAAGAGCTTGCTTACCAAATTGAGCATCGCCGTGGAAGCCCGATTTGATTTTCTGCTCTAAATAACGATCCAAGGCATCGCGCTTGACTGCATCGGTAGCATTGGCATCCACAACACCGTTACGCACTAACATTTCAATGAGTTTATCTTCATTGACTACCCCTAAATCAATCGGGGTGTGCGCATAAGCACTGACGTTAAATAGTGTTACCATTGCTGACGCAAGCAAGGTTTTCCTTATGTGTTTCATCTGCTTTCCTTATTTTTCTTTCTGTATTTATGGTATTAACAATTTCACTGAACTGATTTCCATACGACTGAGCACTATAGAGAATAGATGGCTTTCATCGCCATAAAATAGAATCCATGGACGCAATGAATGGCTGGTATATTCTTATCTAGGTAAGTTTTCTGAGTGTTATTCAGTGAAGATTGAACGGGTGACTTAGTCGCTCTTCGGCGGAGAAATACACGCTTCTTCTTGATGATTTGTCGAATTGAGAGACTTTTCTTTGTGGTGTTTTCTTTGTAGATAAAGAGCAAGTGCTTGTTGTTGCTGTTCTGATGTCAGCCCTTCACATATCACACCTCGTTCGATTAATGAGGCGAGCAACCGTTCATCATCAACTGAAGATTGAGCAAGGCTAATTGATGAGTAACTAATTAATAAAAAATAAATTAAATGTTTCACAGTATATCCATATAATGTGTGAATTATTCGTAACAATCTATATATCAGTCATACGCATAGCAAGTGTAAATAATTGTTGTTTTGAAATAACATCATATTTTAAACATAACTAGTTAACATTTGGTTTGTTTTTAATTGATAAATATGTTGGTTCTTTATTCTTAAATTTAGAATTAATAATTGATGGATTTGTATTTTATTCTTAATGATGAAGATGAAATTCTTTAGATAAATAAAGTGATAGGTTAGAATTCAATCGAAAGTGAATGTTGGGTCAAAACCAACAATGACTAATAATAGGTTTAGTATTTTTAATAATATGAACTTTGCTAAAAGATGATCTTAGTTCAATAAATAATTCATCATTTAAGCCTGCATTTAAGAATCATTAACTTGTGGCGTTGATGAGCCAAGTGGCAAAGGTATCGTTGCCTGGACACCTTGCAGCCATTGAGCAAACGTGCTTTATTGAAATCAGTGACTGATTATTTTGGAATGTTTGCATTATGTGCCGCTGGCTCGCTTACCAAGGAACTCCTATCTACCTCGATCAACTGGTTTATCAACCGGAACACTCTCTCGTGCACCAAAGTTTAGAAGCGCGTAAAGCGGTCACCCGTGTCAACGCTGATGGGTTTGGGCTGGGTTGGTATACCGAACGCACTACACCGGGGCAGTTTCATGAAGTCTTACCCGCTTGGGGAGATGAAAACCTGCGATCCTTAACGCATCACATTCGTTCTCACCGTTTTATGGCGCATGTGCGTTCGTCCACCGGAACGCAGGTTTCCCGTTCTAACTGTCATCCGTTTATTTTGGATCACTGGATGTTTTTACATAACGGGCAAATTGGTGAGTTTGAAAAAGTGAAATTCGCCTTAGAACGGCAGCTACCGGAATCGCTATACGTCAAGCGTGTTGGGACAACGGATAGTGAATTGATTTTTTTATTGATGATGAGTAATGGGTTACGCAGTCAGCCAGTACAAGCCATTACGACCACGATTGGTCAAATTGCGCAGGCTTTGGCGGAGAAACAGATAGTCACACCTTTTAAAGCTTCGATTTGTATCTCTGATGGGCAAGATTTTTGGTTAGTGCGTTATAGCTCTGATGGTAATCCGCCGACCGTGTTTAGTAAAAGCGAAGGCGATAATATGGTGGTTGCGTCAGAACCCCTTGACAGTGAAAGTGGTTGGCAAATGATTGAGCCGCAAACCATTACTCATGTGATTGGCACTCAATGTACTGTGTATCCGATCACTTAGTTAGTGGTGGCAAAATTAGTAATGTATTGATATATAAGATCTATTGGTTAATCGATTGCTCTCTCATGAGAGCAATTCTTTTTTGAAGTAAGATCCTGGTTTTTGTGCACCAAGTTTCATTTTTTTGATGTGATTCTGATATAAATCGCGACTCATTCATTTCTATGATCTATAGAGAGTCGTTACTATGCGTATTGCTCCGGTTCCATCTATTCATTCCCCTCGTCCCAAACCTAATGCTTTGCTATTGGCATTATCGTTAGCAGGATTACCGTCTTTTTCTTATGCATTAGATGCCTGCCAGTTTAATGATATCACCCAAGCACAAGAGCCCATTTTAGCGATTAAAGATGCACAACCAGCCTGTTATAACTCGTGGTTTTATACCGATAGTAAAGCCATCTTGGGCCTATACAGTGAAAATAGTATAGACAGCATTAACCGAGCGCTGGCGTTAGAAATTTCGCAATATCAAGGAACAGAAGCGCAAGCCAAATCTATTGCTAATTTGGGGGAGTTTATCCGTGCCGCGTATTATGTGCGCTATGGTGTAAAACAAGATTTTGGTGATTATTCGGACCAATTGAGTAATGCGATTGCGGATACGATTAACCAGTTTATGTTATCGCCTTACAGTTTGAGCTTAGGTCGTGAACAAGTGGCGGCCATGTCGAGCTTAACGTTAATGGTCGATAACGTGAAACGCCTACCTTCAACGATGGCGAATTTCATCGTGCTATTGGACGCCTTTAACCCACAAACGGCGCAAGATGTACAGTTTGTTGATGGTTTAAATAACTTATTTCGATCCATGAGCGGCCATGCTTCGCGTGATGATTTTTATCAACATATTGAAGCCCATCCAGAATATTTGGAGACACTGTATCGTTTTGCCACTGAGCATGATTGGGCGTTAGGAACCGATGCCGATTTCATTTTGTACAATGCGGTGCGTGAAACGGGGCGCTTACTGGTTAGCCCTTACCCAAACACCAAAACTCGAGTCATTGCGATTTTAGAAAAAGTATTGGAACGTTACCCGCTGGGTGGACGTAGCGATAAACTCTGGATTGCTGCGGTTGAAATGCTTTCTTACTACGCGCCAGAGACATTGGAAGCGCTTAATTTAACGCAAGCTAAGCAGCAACTTGAACAGCGTATCATGCCAAATCGCCATCAATGTGATGGGCCTGCTATTATCCGCTCGCAAGGCTTAACACCTCAGCAAGCAGAGCAAGCGTGTGGCATTTTGAATGAGAAAGAAGCCGACTTCCATGCCGTCGCGAATACCGGTTTCACGCCCGTGGCCGATGATCTTAATCAACAAGTGGAAGTGGTGGTATTTGATAGCAACGAAAGTTATGTCAGTTATTCCAACTTCTTGTTTGGCAATACTACCAACAACGGCGGGCAATACCTTGAAGGCAACCCGGCTGATGCCAACAACACAGCGCGCTTTGTCGCTTACCGATATGCGCAGGATGAGGCGTTGTCTATTCTCAATTTAGAGCATGAATATGTGCATTATTTGGACGGACGCTACAATCAATACGGTTCATTTTCTCTCAATTTAAGTGAAGGCCATATCGTGTGGTGGTTGGAAGGCTTCGCTGAATACATGCACTATAAAAAAGGCTACCAAGCGGCGATAGACTTAATTGCTGAGAAAAAACTGAGCCTCACGCAAGTGCTAGCCACTACTTATCAAAATGACACCAATCAAATTTATCGCTGGGGCTATTTAGCGGTTCGTTTTATGCTGGAAAACCATCCCAATGAAGTGGATCAACTGCTAGCGCTATCACGTAGTGGCGATTTCAAAGCATGGGCTGAGCAAGTGAAACGGATCGGCAAAAGCCTAGACAGCGAATTTTCAACTTGGTTAGACACTTTGACAGCGGACAGTGGTAATCCAGAGGATCCGACTGTGCCGCCAATTCAACCAGAAGACACGATGAATCATTTAGCGTTAGGGCAGAGTGTTACCTTGTCGGGTGAGCAGTACAGTGAACAACTCTATTATATTGATGTTCCAGATAATATCAGTGAATTGTCGATTAATATTAGCGGTGATGGTGACGCCGATCTTTATTTAAGTTATGAAAAAATTGCGCATTATTATGATTATCAAATAACAAATTTTGAACTGCATAGTAATGAAACAATTGCACTAGAAAAACAAGCCAATGGTACCGTTTTACCGGGTCGCTATTATTTTAGTATTACAGGTAGAGAAGCTTACCAGCGTGTTGAATTAAATACGAAAGTAAGTTACGCCATTACCAATAATACGCAAAAGCCTAGTGATGATTTAGCACCTGTTGTTCTCGAAAATCGTCAGCCAATGACGTTGGGTATTCATCAAACTCGCTATGCAGCGATTTATGTACCAGAGGGAATGAGCACTGTCAAAGTTTGGCTCCAGCCTATTGATGAGATGGCAGCCCACAATGTTGATCTTTATGCAGAAAGCGAGCACTGGCCTACATTGACTCATTTTGACCAAGCGTCTAAACGTGCTGATAGCTATGAGTATATTGAACTGCCAGTAACGCAAGCGGGCTATGTCCATTTCATGCTTAATGCACAGCAAGCCAATAGCCAAGTTGAGCTCTATGCAACTTATGAATAATTAATGAATAAAAAGAAGTGTAAAAGCACTTCTTTTTATTAAAATCATATGATTAGCCAGAAAAGTAATAGCTATATTAACATTATGTAATTTAATCTTTACTTAATAATAATTTGATCTTGTGGGAAGAATATAAATTAACACTCTATTTATTTCTTGAAAGAATAGCATTCGGTGATATTGTGTTTCTATGTAGAGTTATTACTCTATGTTGTAATTAAAAATATTAAGGGTTCATTATGAAATATATAACACCCGTTTCATTACTGCTTGTGGCCACTATTATGGGGTGCAACTCAGAAGAAGCGACAACCAGTAGCACCAGCCAATCTAATGCTGATGCGATTGCACAGCAAAAAAGAGCGTTAGCACTGCAACTGAGTGAAAGTTACGCCGAGCTTGAAACTACACTTAAAACTGAAATCAGCGCGCAAAACCTATCCATTTCTGTTTCCACTTTGTTTGAAGAGCAGCCTGATTCCGATTTTAGTCAACAGATGGTTGTAGCGGACGCGCAAATTCGTTCAATGAAAGGCATTGAGGATTTTACTGAGCAATTGCTGCAACTGCGTATTGCCGATGCGTCGATGATTAAAGAGTGGCAAGAAGGGCAAAGCCCGTTGTTTGCTTTTGAGCCCAAAGGTAATGATGCGTCTTGGCAATATATTGAAGCGTTTGATGTGTACGGACAGGTGCATCAACTGGATGTATATCAAATGCCAGATGTACCCGTTTTCGTGGTTGATAGTAATAGCGAAGTGGAATTGCGCGCAGGCTTACAAGCAATGCGTGCACAGATGAACGCATTGGGTCAATCGACCACATTGACCACAGTAGAAAGTGGTAGCGTCGCCGCGCAAGCGATGGCCCGCAGCAGCGATAATAGCGCTGAGCCTATTTCCACCACAGTGCTGAAAAAAATTCGTTTAGCGGATGACAAAGAACCGTGGATCTCTGGAGCGGCTGAAATTTATGCGATTGTTACAGGCATCAATCCAAGCCGAGATGAGCCGACCATTGACTTAGTTGAAATGCCTTATTTGGATTACGACAAGCAAGATTACTTCCCAAATCAAGTGATGATCCAATGGTCTCGTTACCGTTGGGGCGCAGCCGATCTTATCTTGATGGAGCAAGATGATGGTACCGATTATAAAGAGCTGGCTAAATTACTCGTCAAAGTAGCGGAAGAAGTGCTGAAGCTTATCCCTGATCCAGAAGTGCAGGCGTATGCGATTATTCCGCAAATCACGGGCAAGATCATTGATGCGATTCCCGATGGTTTACTGGTCAACGACGACGATTATGTCGATGTCTTTTACACCTTGATGCAAGACACCAGCTATGTTGATCATCCTGGAGCGAGTGGTAACGCAGTGGCCACTTTTGAGCCTTTGACGATTAACCCGACACGTCCATAACATTTCTCTCCCCCTAGAAAGCGAGCGCGAATCTCTTATTAGCGCTCGCTTTTTCATCATTCTTGCTGCTTCTGATCATCATGGCTGATTTTGATGTGAATAGGGTTGCTTGAACGACGGTCAACGATTATATTACCCGAACTTAATGCGAATGCTTATCAAAATCTGTCGCAGTTATTTTGAATGGGAACCTATATGAAATCGTTGTTTAGTTTGGCAGCACTTAGCTTGCTTACCTCTTTTACTCTCAGTGCTAAAACCGTTTCTGTGGATCATCAACTCGGTACCACGACGATCGAGCAAAATCCGCAACGTGTGGTTGTCATTGGTTTGGGTGCGTTAGATACGTTAGATCGCTTTGGTATTGAACCTGTCGCGGTATCGAAAGTGACTGAACTGCCAAATTATTTAGCGAAGTACAACAGCGATACATACGCACCTGCCGGTTCTTTATTTGAGCCTGATTTCGAAACCATTTATATGCAAAAACCGGATGTGATTGTGATTGGGCCGCGCGCCGCAACCAGTTATGACGAGCTATCTAAAATTGCACCAACTATCGTTTTTGCAGCCGATGCAAGCCAAGGCTACTGGCAGAGTACACAACAGCAGTGGCGTAATCTAGGCAAAGTCTTTGCTATTGAAGATCAAGTGGAAGCCAAAATTGAAGATTTAGATAAGCAGTTTCAAGCACTTCGTAGCTTTAACCAGAACAACCAAATCGATGCGCTCACAGTGATGAGCTCTGGCGGTAACATTACCGCTTTTGGGCCTGAATCACGTTTCTCGGCGGTGTATAAAGATTTTGGATTCAAAACGACCGTCGATAGCATCAAAGCGACACGTCATGGCGATCTAATCTCTTATGAATTTATTCGCGAACATGATCCTAAAACCTTATTGATCATTGATCGTGATACGTTGGTCAACAAAGGGCAAAGTCACACTCGCCAAGAGTTTGAAAATGACCTGATTAAAGCGACTGCGGCTTACAAAAATAAAAGCATGGCGTTTTTAGACCTTAATGCTTGGTACCTATCCATTTCTGGTGTGACTGCTACCGAGCAGATGATCAGCGACGTTAGAAATGCTGTACACATTCACTAATTTGCCACAAACAAGCTGAGGTTAGCTTTGAAAAAGTTATTGCTTGCTTTGTTGGTAGTCAGCCTATCTTCACTGTTTGTGGGGGTAGGCAATCTATCACTAATGGCATTACTGCAAGGGGATGCCCATGCTTGGCAACTGCTCTTTACCAGTCGTTTGCCACGTTTGTTGGCGATTGTTTTAGCCGGGGCAGGGCTCAGTATCGCGGGTCTTATTATGCAGCAAATCAGCCAAAACCGATTTGCCGCGCCTTCTACCTCCGGTACCATTGAATGCGCCATGCTGGGCTACGTGTTGAGCTTAGTCTTTTTTGGCCACGGTGAAAGCTTGTGGCTTATTTTCTCGGTTTCGATTGCGGGCACTTTGCTGTTTGTGCAACTGATTCAGCGCGTGCAGTTTAAAAATGCCATTTTTGTCCCTTTGATCGGCATTATTTTTGGCAATGTGGTGGAATCCGCCGCCTCCTTCATCGCTTACAAATACGATGCGATACAAAACCTTTCTAGCTGGACGGTAGCCAATTTTGCCAATTTGCTGAAAGGGGATTTCGAACTGCTCTATATTGCGATTCCGGTTGCCCTCTTTAGCTATTTGTATGCGGCGCGAATTTCGGCCGTCGGCATGGGTAAAGATTTTGCTGTGAACTTAGGGCTTAACTATCAGCAAGTGCTGGTGATTGGCGTTTGTTTGGTGTCGGTGATGTCTGCGACGGTTGTGATGATTGTCGGTCAACTGCCTTTTTTAGGATTGATTGTGCCTAATTTAGTCAGCCACTATTACGGCGACAACTTACGCAAAAATATCCCTCGTACGGCCATTTTCGGTGCGTTATTGGTGCTGCTATGTGATTTGGGCGGCCGTTTGATTATTTTCCCCTATGAAGTGCCGATTTCGATGATCATCAGTATTCTCGGTGGCAGTGTATTTATTGTGTTGCTGTTGCGAGGACAACGGCATGGGTAAGTCTGTATGTGCGAGCATCACTTTGCGTGATCATACCAAACTGTGGTTACTGGTTTTGGCTTCTCTGCTTTTTGCTGGGTTATTTATTGGTGTTGGATTGAACGCCGGCAACTATCACTATTTTCTTTCTCGTCGTGTACCCAAAGTATTGGCGATGGTGTTAGCGGGTATTGCCATTGCGCAGTCCTCTCTAGCGTTTCAAACCATTACCCACAACCGAATTTTAACGCCCAGCATCATGGGGTTTGATTCACTCTACCTGTTTGTGCAGGTGTTAGTGGTGACTCTTTTTGGTGGCCTAAGTAGCTACGCGCTTAATGCTTACCTCAATTTTTCGTTGTCTGTTGCCGCCATGTTGCTGTTTTCTAGTTTGTTGTTTGCTTTTTATTTTCGTAAGCAGCAGAGCAACTTAATGGTGTTGTTGCTATTAGGAGTCATTCTGGGGCAACTGTTTTCCAGCATTTCCTCCTTTTTGATCATGCTGATGGATCCGAATGATTTTTCATCGGTACAGTCCAATATGTTTGCGAGCTTCAACAACGTGAAAGTGGAACTTGTGTATTGGGTAACACCGTTACTGCTGTTGGTTTGCTTTGGCCTGTTTCGCCTGCATCGCGTGTTGGATGTTTTATGGTTGGATAACGATAACGCGGTCAGTTTAGGGGTGGATGTACGCCGAGTGACGCACCATGTATTGATGCTTAGTGCGGTATTAATTGCTATTTCTACCGCTTTAGTTGGGCCCGTGATGTTCTTTGGCTTATTGGTCACCAACTTAACGCGCGAGTGGTTTCGTTCATACCAACACCGAACCTTATTGATTGGTTGTTCCGCGATGGCGGTGTGTGCATTGCTTTCTGGTCAATGGGTGGTTGAAAAAGTATTCCAGTTTGAAACAACGCTGAGTGTGGTGATCAATTTCATCGGAGGTCTCTATTTTCTCTCCCTCCTTTTACGTAATAAAATGGTTTAATTTCATATGATTCAGCTAGATAAACTGACTAAAGTGTTTGGCCAACAAGCCGTTGTGGATAAGGCCTGTGCGCAGTTTGAAAAAGGCAAAGTCACTTCAATTATTGGCCCTAATGGTGCAGGGAAAAGTACCTTACTGTCGATGGCCAGCCGTTTGGTTAGCCGTGATAGCGGTAAAGTTTGGATTGAAAGCAAAGAGCTGGTTGAATGGGATACTAAAGCGTTGGCTAAAAAGCTATCAGTTCTGCGCCAAGCCAATACTCTGACCATGCGTTTTACCGTGAAAGAACTGGTGGCTTTTGGCCGTTTTCCTTATTCGCAAGGTAAATTAACGGCCAACGATCATGCGATGATTGAGCAATCGATCGAATATCTTGATCTTAAAGCGATAGAAGATAAATACCTAGACGAACTGAGTGGCGGCCAACGCCAGCTGGCCTTTATTGCCATGGTGATCGCCCAAGATACCGATTACATCTTTCTCGATGAGCCATTGAACAACCTCGATATCAAACACTCATTGCAGATCATGGCCACTATTCAGCGTTTAGCACATGAGTTGAATAAAGCGGTGGTCGTGGTGATTCACGACATCAATTTTGCATCCTGTTACTCCGATTCCATCATTGCGCTGAAACGAGGCCAAGTAGTAGCAACTGGCACAGTACAAGAGGTGATTCAATCGTCGGTTTTGAGCGATATCTACGAAACGCCGTTCAACGTATTAGAAATAGAAAACAAGCGTATTTGTATGTATTACACCCATTGATGCGGTTTAACTGCCGGTGTGCGTAACGTTACGAGTGCTGAACAGAACGCTTTCGATTCACCGTAAGCCCCCTTTTTACTGCCTAATGTTGCCAACGCAAAATGGTGGAAGCGCAGACGTTTACTGCGCGTTACAGGATGGACTTAAATATTGATATATTTCTCACTTCAAAAGAAATAATAACTTGCCTCAGATCAAGAAAAAATCGTTTGGCATGATGCTGAAACTAAAACAAAGTTGAAAGATTAAAAAATTATTGAATAATGAGGGTCACGTAAACCAAGAAGTTGTATACTTCAACACTTAGTCTAAAACAGGAAACTTACCCCATGTCGAACTCGTTTGTTTTGGTTATTAACTCTGGCAGCTCATCACTGAAGTTTGCGGTGATTGATTCAAATACGGGGGATGCCGTACTGAGTGGTCTAGGTGAATGCTTTGGGCTTGATGATGCCCGTATGAGCTGGAAGTTTAACGGAGAAAAAGCCAATTGTGCGATTCAAGGTGAAGCGAATCACCACCTGTTGGCGGTTGCAAAACTGGTTGAGCTCGTGAAAAGCTACGGCTTGATTGATGACGTCGTTGCGATTGGGCACCGCGTAGTACATGGTGGCGAGAAGTTTACTAAGACCGTTAAGTTAGACGAAAAAATCGTCAACGAAGTTGAAGCGCTTAGTGATTTAGCACCGTTACACAATAAAGCACACGCGATTGGTATGCGCGCGGCAATGCTAGCGTTTCCTGAGTTACCGCAGTTTGCTGTTTTTGATACCGCTTTCCACCAAACCATGCCAGCAAAAGCCTACACAGGTGCGATTGCAAAAGAGCTATACACTGAGTTTGGTATTCGCCGCTATGGTTTCCACGGAACCAGCCATTATTTTGTGAGCCGTGAAGCGGCAAAAATGATCAACAAGCCAGTTGAAGAAAGCAGTTTTATTTCTGTTCACCTTGGTAATGGTGCGTCAGTGTGCGCAATTAAAGATGGTCAGAGTGTCGATACCAGTATGGGTTTTACACCGCTTTCCGGTTTGATGATGGGCACTCGCTGTGGTGACCTTGACCCCGGTATCATTGAATTTCTATTGAAGAAGGGTTGGACGCAAGAACAAGTGTTTAATTCATTGAACAAAGCCTCTGGTTTCTTGGGTGTTTCTGGTTTAACCAGCGATGCACGTGGCATTCTAGAAGCCATGGAGCAAGGTCATGAAGGCGCTACATTGGCCTTCCAAGTCTTCACCTACCGTGTGGCGAAATACATCGCGTCATACCTTGCAGCGCTTGATTCGCTCGACGGTATTATTTTCACTGGTGGTATTGGTGAAAACGCATTGCCTATTCGTCGTGAAATTCTACGCAACCTGAAAATTCTTGGTTTTGTGGAAGATGAGCAAGGCAACGAGCAAGCTCGATTCGGTAATGCTGGCATTATCGCAAAATCAGACATGCTAAATGCAGTAGCGCTTGTGGTACCAACCAACGAAGAATTCGTGATCGCCCAACAGTCGGTTGAGTTGCTATAATTAAATTTAAAATCAAATAGATAAAAGCGAGCTTAGTGCTCGCTTTTTTTGTACTCATATGTTGGATAGACCATCGCTAAGGATGTGCATGGCGACACACCCATGGCTTACTAAATTGCCTTCTACAATTCATTTTTTTGCATCTAAGTTAGCGAGGTTAGTACTGGGTTGTTGATGTCGAGTAGACGACACCTGTTACCAAGTGTCGTCCCTCTAAGAACCCAGCGTGCAACTTTCACCGCACTAGGCTCAAGCCTTCACAAAGGCACCTGATGGCACCCAGCAACTTATAAAGCAGCGAGAGCAGGCTCATGCCAAGAGTTACGGCATGGCTTCTTTGATTTTCTCTTAGCCAAGTATTCTTGGTATTGAGGATCAAAAGGCGTAGCGGCACTCCTGATTTTCACATGTCTCTCTATTGGCACCTTAGCTATTTGGAACAGATTGAGCTGACAATCCATATTCATGATCTTCTGCCAACCGTGAAATTGCCATTGACCTTGACGGTTGATGAAGTATTTAAGGGCGATCCAAGTTCTAGATTTTGTTGGATGACGCCTTTTAGCCCAGTGCCATAACGTATGGAATAGCTTGTGACCTACAAATCCGAATACCTGTTTTGCAACGCAGTGTCGATAGTAATTCGACCAACCCCTGAGTTTCGGATTTATCAACTTGATTAAATCGTTAACGGGGATGGTTGCGTGCTTTTGATGAGTTCGCGCAAGTTACTCAAGAGCATCAAAGTGTTGGATTTACTCGGTTTAATGAGCAGTTTTCCTTTGTACTTCCTATGATTAAAACCTAGGAAGTCAAAACCACGGCTGATATGGGTAATGTGCGTTTTCTCTTCGGAGAGTGTTAAGCCTCTTTCTGCTAAGAAATCAGCAATCAACGGTTT
>Ga0075011_10000588_pt1 | contig 19448 bp, 14 predicted proteins | sample TARM_MetaG_T_14_FD_72354 | JGI IMG/M metagenome (GOLD analysis project Ga0075011, IMG submission 72354) | Freshwater microbial communities from Pennsylvania, USA, analyzing microbe dynamics in response to fracking - TARM_MetaG_T_14 | ecosystem: Environmental > Aquatic > Freshwater > River... | reverse complement strand
GCAGGACCCGATATTTTTTGAATACGTGAAAGCGGCTTAATTTCAACTTCGCCAAATTTAGCAAAATCAACGTTTGGCGAAGCCAATACTTGTAAACCGCCACCAGTGCCGCCCGATTTAGCCAGCAGCAACTGCGCTTTAACATAAGTCTGTACATCTTCTTTGGTGGTACGGCCTTTAGGGCCGGTTGCCGGAATAACAGCAAGATCCAGATTAAACTCACGCGCAGTACGACGCACTGAAGGAGAGGCTTTAATTGAGCCGGCAATGGAGACCTGTGAAGGAGACAGCTGCGCAGCAGGCGCAGCTTTTGCTGGCGTATCCGCCTTAGCAGCGGGTGCATCAGCCTTAGGAGCGGCAGCAGGTTCAGTTTTAGCAGGTTCAGCAGCGGGCGCAGTTTCACCCTGTACTTCAACCACTAAAATCAATGAACCTTCAGAGACTTTATCGCCGGCCGCGACTTTAATTTCTTTAACTGTGCCCGCAAACGGTGCCGGTACATCCATTGACGCTTTGTCACCTTCAACAGATAAGATATCTTGATCTGCTGTTATGCTGTCACCGACAGCAACTAATACTGCTGTGACTTCAACTTCATCACCGCCGATATCAGGTACACAGATCTCTTTTAATTGGGCTTTTCCAGCAGGCGTCTCAGGCGCAGCTTTTGCAGCGGGCTCTTCAGCAGCAGGTGTCTCAGGCTCAGCTTTTGCAGCGGGTTCTTCAGCTGCAGGCGCTTCTTCTGTAGTAGCAGAGCCAGCAACTTCAACAATCAGTACCAGGCTACCTTCAGAAACACTGTCACCCACTTTTACTTTAATCTCTTTAACTGTGCCGGCAAGCGATGATGGGACATCCATTGACGCCTTGTCACCTTCAATGGTTAAGATATCCTGATCCACAGCGATAGTGTCACCAACAGATACTAAAATATCAGTAATATCAGCCGCATCAGCGCCAATATCAGGTAGTAAAAATTCTTTTAATTCAGACATAATGATTTTCCTAATCAATAAAAGGCGCTGTTATTGTGCAATAACAGCGCATTTGATTTACGCAAATAATGGGTTCGTTTTGTTTACATCGATAGCAAATTTAGCAATGGCTTGAGTGACCACTGCACGTTCGATATCACCCCGCTTGGCCAGCTCGGTTAATGCTGCAACAACAACATAACCGGCATTAACTTCAAAGTGACGACGTAAATTTTCACGGCTGTCACTGCGACCGAAGCCATCAGTACCCAGCACTTTATAAGCATCACTTGGGATAAATGCACGCACCTGCTCAGCATAGTTTTTCATGTAATCCGTTGCCGCAATGGTTGGCTCCTTACCTAATACCTGGGTAATGTAAGCCACTTTTTGCTCAGCTTCCGGGTTAAGCATATTGTGTCGCTCAACATCCTGACCTTCGCGCGTTAATTCATTAAATGAAGTCACAGAGAAAATATCAGAGGCAACATTGTAATCTGCGCTTAGAATGAGCGCCGCTTTACGCACTTCATTCATGATAGTACCTGAACTTAATAACTGTACCTTATTGCTACCTGCATGTGATTCAAGTTTGTAAATACCTTTACGGATACCCGCTTCAGCGCCTGTAGGCATTGCCGGCATCGCGTAGTTTTCATTCATTACGGTTAAGTAATAGAAAACATTTTCCTGCTTCTCACCGTACATACGCTCAATACCATCCTGAACGATAACGGCCAGTTCGTAGGCAAAGGTCGGATCATAAGAGATACAGTTAGGGATAGTATTTGCCTGAATGTGGCTGTGACCATCTTCATGCTGTAAACCTTCACCATTTAGCGTCGTACGACCCGCTGTTGCCCCTAATAGGAAACCACGTGCCTGTTGATCGCCCGCCATCCACGCCATGTCCCCGATACGTTGGAAACCAAACATAGAATAGTAGATATAAAATGGGATCATAGGCAGATCATTGGTGCTATAAGAGGTAGCAGCAGCCACCCAGGAAGACATTGAACCTAGTTCATTGATCCCTTCCTGAAGTACCTGGCCCGATGTCGCTTCTTTATAGTAAGAAACGACGCCGCGATCTTCCGGCGTGTATTCCTGACCATGCGGATTGTAGATACCCACTTGACGGAACAGACCTTCCATACCAAAAGTACGCGCTTCATCGGCAATAATAGGCACGATATGTTTACCTATGCCTTTATCTTTTAATAAGATATTTAAGAGTCGCACATAAGCCATAGTGGTTGAAATTTCACGTTTTTGCGCTTCTAAAAGCGGCGCGAATTTCTCCAGCTCAGGTATCGCTAATTTGCCCGAAAATTTAGGCGAACGTTTAGGTGTATAACCTAATAGCGCTTCACGATGACCGTGCAGGTACTTGTATTCTGCCGATCCTTCTTCCAGCGTTAAGTACGGCAGTGTTGCCGCTTTCTCATCACTTAACAACTCTTGCAGGCCTAAACGGTCGCGTAAACTTTGAATATGCGATTCGTTCATTTTTTTCACGCCGTGAGCAATATTTTTACCCTCAGCCGCAGCGCCCATACCGTAACCTTTCACGGTTTTCGCTAAGATAACCGTTGGTTTGCCCTTTGTATCAACAGCATTTTTAAATGCCGCATAGAGTTTAGATGAATCATGTCCACCACGCTTCAGGTTGAATATTTCCTGATCTGTCCAGGTTGCAACTAACGCCGCTGTTTCCGGGTATTTACCAAAGAAATGCTCACGAACGTAAGCACCATCTTTTGATTTAAAGGTCTGATAATCACCATCCACTGTCTCTTCCATTAACTGCAGCAGTCGGCCTGATGAATCCTGCGCCAGCAGAGAGTCCCAGTTGCTGCCCCAGATAACTTTAACAACATTCCAACCAGCCCCATTAAATAACCCTTCAAGTTCCTGAATGATGCTGCCGTTACCCATTACCGGGCCATCTAAACGCTGTAAATTACAGTTAATTAAGAAACACAAATTATCCAGTTTTTCACGCGCGGCGAATGATAAAGAGCCACGCGATTCCGGCTCATCCATCTCACCATCACCCAGGAAAGCATAGACACGTTGATTAGAGGTGGGTTTTAAACCACGACCATCAAGATATTTTAAGAAACGTGCCTGATAAATCGCTGCGATTGGACCAAGACCCATGGAGACGGTTGGGAACTGCCAAAATTCAGGTAATAGTTTCGGATGCGGGTATGACGGGATACCTTTACCATCCACTTCCTGACGGAAATTATCAAGTTGCTCTGCGCTTAAGCGGCCTTCAACAAATGCACGCGCGTAGATTCCGGGAGAGATATGACCCTGGTAATAAACGAGATCGCCGCCGTCAGTTTCATTGGCGGCACGAAAGAAATGGTTAAAACACACTTCATAGAATGCTGCGGCAGACTGATAAGAGGCCATATGGCCGCCTAAGTCGAGCTCTTTTTTCGAGGCGCGCATCACTATCATAATAGCGTTCCAGCGAATAATAGAACGAATACGTTGCTCTAACGCCATATCCCCGGGATAGGCAGGCTGCTTGGCCAGCGGAATCGTATTGATATAACTGGTGTTAATATCTGTCGGTAACTTAACCCCCTCGACACGGGCTTGTTCGGTTAATTTTTTAATGATGAACTGAGCGCGTTCAGTCCCTTCATCTTCAAGAATTGTTGCCAGGGCATCAAGCCATTCTGACGTTTCTTGTGCATCAATATCATTTAGGATGTCAGTCATGACATTTTCCTTCTTATCACTAGAAAATCTCAACCCTAAGGTTAAGCGTTTTATGTATAACTATTTAGATTAACCATTACCTGTTTTACAACACGTTTTGGATAATGCCGTCTCGGCAATAAGTAATCTAAATAGTTACTTGATTGCGCTGTTTTTTAGAAAGTTAAAAACGCCCTAATGCGCGTTTAAATAAGCTCTCTTCACGTAACATCACCAGACGTGTCTCTTCGATATAAATTAAATGTTTTGCAGATGCTTGTTGTGCAATCGCCGGTTGCTTAGAAAGAATAGCATCAAGCAGCTGCAGACGATGCTGATGAATTTTTTCGGCCACTTCGGGATAAGCGTAAAGTTGTTGTACATTATCTGCGATATTTTTTTCCAACAGAGGTTGAATACCGCGTGCTAAATGTAGAAAAACCACGTTATGCGAGGCTTCTATTACCGACAGATAAAACTGTGCGACGTGCTGAATCTCTTTTTCTATATCCAGTGCCTGACGGGATTGCTCGATCGCGGCAAAACTACTTTTTATTTTTTCAAAATCAGCGGAGGTGCCGCGTAGGGCGGCGTAATACGCAGAAACACCTTCCAGTGCATAACGAAATTCAAGCAGGTCATATTGAGATTCGGGATGGGTATTTAAGAGTTCAAATAGGGGGTCGGTTAACTGTTCACGCAACTCTTCTTTTACATAAGTTCCGCCGCCTTGACGACGCATCAGCAGCCCTTTTGATTCCAAGCGCTGGATAGCTTCACGCAGGGACGGACGAGAAACATCAAACTGGATAGCCAGCTCACGCTCCGAAGGTAATTTTTCACCAAGTTCCAAAGAGCCATCTAAAATCATGCTTTCAAGACGACTTTCAATCATATCCGCAAGTTTGGGTTGTTTGATCTTTGCGTAAGTCATAATGCCCTTAATAAACAGAAATTATTTCGTTAAGTCAATTGGTATTACCATTTTACTTTTCGTCATATAAATTAACAATTATTTTGTCAGGCGTCTAGCGAATATTGACGCAAATCAAAAAATATTACTATCTGTTGCTAGAAAAGAGACAATTTACCCCTATTGCAAAGAAAAGGTAATACCAACCGACTGCATATGTTAATAAAATGTGAATGTCAGTGTGTTTTGCTTGTTAAGGAGAAGAGCAAGTTTATTGGCTGATATACGCTTGCCATATCAAGCAAGACTTATTATTTGCGTTTATGATGAAGAGAAATAACCATAAGAAAAGTGGAATGGCGCGTTAATTATTGTTATGTTACAGGTAACATTTAATGGATATCATAATGACCAAAAAAAAAAGACCGACCTTACAGGATGTTGCCAATATTGTTGGCGTGACCAAAATGACCATCAGCCGCTACCTGCGCGACTCGTCCCAGGTCTCTTCTGAAATGCAGAGCAAAATTGCCCTTGCACTGGAAGAGCTGGGTTACATTCCCAACCGGGCGCCGGATTTGCTCTCCAATGCCAAAAGCCATGCTTTAGGGATCCTTGTCCCCTCCCTCACCAATCAGGTATTCTCTGAGGTTATTCGCGGCATTGAAAAAGTGACCCAGGCCGCTGGATATCAGACCATGTTGGCGCATTACGGCTATAGCGCAGAGCTGGAAGAGGCGCGTATTAGCTTCCTGCTCTCTTATCATATTGATGGTCTAATTCTTTCTGAAAGTCATCATACAGCGCGAACTTTAAAAATGATCGCAACCGCGGGCATCCCTGTTATTGAGATGATGGATACCGTATCCCCCGCCATTGAACAAGCGGTAGGTATTGATAATCTCGACGCCGCTTATCAGATGGTTTCAGCTATGATTGCCCGGGGTTATAAACACATTGTTTATCTCGGCGCCCGGTTAGATGCACGTACCCAATTTCGCCAGCGGGGTTATGAAAAAGCGATGCAAGAGCATGGTTTAACCAGTAAAAGCGTGATGACTGAAGCGCCATCGTCATTTACCTTAGGCGCCGAACTACTAACACGCGCACTGGCAGAGCAACCACAAACAGATGGTTTATTTTGTACTAATGATGATTTGGCGATTGGGGCCATTTTTGAAGCGCAGCGTTGCGGAATTAAGATCCCCGATCAGATTGCCATTGCCGGCTTTCACGGGCTTGATGTGGGTCAGGCGATGACACCTAAATTAGCCAGTGTGATCACGCCACGCGAAAAAATAGGCCAGGTAACCGCCGAACAGCTTATCGCTCGATTAAAGGGGCAGCCAATCGGGGATAAAATAATTGATCTCGGTTTTACTATCGAGCCGGGAGAAAGTATTTAATGGTCAGAAAAATAAGCAACAAGGAGCTTTTTTAAAATATCCTTGTTGCTATTTATCTACTGACTGATTAGTGCTTTAAGCTTGCCAGCAAAGCCACTGCCTGCTTTGCAAGTTCAGTGACCTTATCCCAATTACCCGCGGCAATAGCATCATTGGGTAGCATCCATGAGCCACCCACTGTTGCCACACAACTAAGTGCCATATATTCCGCTACGTTGTCCGGGCTTATCCCGCCCGTTGGGCAAAAACGCACCTGAGGTAACGGCCCGGCTATTGCCTTCAATGCAGCGGCGCCGCCATTTGCCTCAGCCGGAAAGAATTTCAGATGATCATAACCTAATTCCAAAGCGCTAATGATCTCCGAAGGGGTTGCAACACCGGGAATTAATGGTGCACAGCCTGTTTTGCCATGCGCCAATAATTCCCTGCTGTATCCGGGAGATATAACAAATTTTGCCCCGGCTGCTACAGCATCATCATATTGTTGTGCATTGATGACAGTGCCGGCACCGATCATCGCCTCAGGCATCGCTGTCGCAATAGCTTTAATCGCCGCTAAAGCTGCCGGTGTTCTTAAGGTCACCTCAAAAACGTTAATCCCTCCCGCCGCCAGCGCCTTGGCCATTGGCAGTGCATCTTCAAGATTATTAATTACCATCACAGGTACGACAGGCGAGTGAGCAAAAACCTTTGCAGGTGAAATAGTCCAATTCATATTAACTCCTTATTGATTAAAACTTATTGGTTAAAAATAGTCGCGCCAGTTTCTGCGCTTGATACTGCACGGCGAAATAATGTGAACAGCTCTCTGCCGGCGCCAACATGCTCATGATCTAAATCAGGATGAAATACAGAGCGCTGACTGATATCTTTTTTAACGCAAAGACTGCCGTTATTGGCATCTAAACAGATAATATCGCCATCCTGAAGCTGACTTAACGGGCCGCCATGCAAGGCTTCAGGGGTAATATGAATGGCAGCGGGCACTTTACCCGATGCCCCCGATAAACGCCCATCCGTTACTAATGCAGTTTTAAATCCGGACTTCATCACATTACCCAAAATAGGCATCAATTTATGTAACTCCGGCATACCATTGGCAGAGGGACCATTATGGCGCACAACAACAATGACATCGCGGTTTAATTTTCCCGCTTTATAGGCGGCCTCAACATCATGCTGAGATTCAAAAACCATTGCCGGCGCCTCAATGAAACGGTGCTCTTCGGCCACCGCACTGATTTTAATCACCCCGCGCCCGAGATTACCATCAACTAATTTCAATCCCCCCTGTTGACTGAATACTTGTTGCGGGGCAGCGATAACAGCGGTATTTAATGAATCGCCCGCCGCAAAAAATTCAACCCGACCATCAACTAAAACAGGAGTTTTTAAATAATCGGCCATACTCCCAAAAACAGGCAGCGCATCCATATTAAGCAGGCCACGATCGGCCAATAATTTCATCAGAGTTGGCACCCCGCCCGCCGCCTGGAAGGCATTAATATCCGCAGGACCATTTGGATACATTAAAGTTAACGAGGGAACTTCTTTAGAAAGCTGGTCAAAATCATCCCAGGTTAAAATTAATCCGGCAGCTCGGGCAATCGCTATCATATGAATAGTATGATTGGTGCTGCCGCCAGAGGCTAATAAAGCCACTAAACCATTGACCAGAGTCCGTTCATCGATAACCTCTGCAATAGGCCGATAATCGCTGCAACCATGAGCTATTTTTACCATCTGTTTGGCAATGCTGTCTGTCAGTGCATGGCGCAGTGCACAATGTGGTGCTAAAAATGCAGAGCCCGGCAGCATTAACCCCATCGCCTCAAAAACAAGTTGATTGGTATTGGCAGTGCCATAAAAGGTGCACGTGCCCGGTGAGTGATACGCCTTGTTTTCCATGCTTTGCAGTGCTTTTTTATCGATATCACCGGCGACATATTGCTGACGTACTTTTACTTTTTCCTCATTAGTGATACCCGTTGCCATGGGGCCAGATGGCACAAAGGCGGCAGGCAGGTGACCAAAGGCTAATGCGCCCATTATTTGTCCTGGTGCAATTTTGTCACAAACGCCCAATAACAAAATTGCATCAAAGGTGTTATGACTTAAGCCTATCGCCGTTGCCTGAGCTATCAGATCGCGCGAAAAAAGCGACAAATCCATCCCCGTTTGCCCCTGCGTCACACCGTCACACATAGCAGGCACACCTCCTGCCACTTGGGCGCTGTGACCTATTTCCTGGAGCGCATTTTTAATCTGATCAGGGTAATTCTGGTAAGGTTGATGGGCACTTAACATATCATTGTAGGCAGTGATAATGCCGACGTTAACGCGGGTAAAATCAAGAATAGTGGATTTTTGCCCAGCCCCGCACGAGGCAACCGTGTGGGCTAAATTACCACATGCGAGTGTTGCTCTTTCTTTCCCCTGCAAAGCCTGTTGCTGCATACGCGCTAAATAATGGTGACGTGTATCGGCACTGCGCAAGCGAATATTTTGCGTCACCTGTTGGATAACCTGGTTCATAACCTTCCCTTATAATATCTGTTTAATCAATGTGTTAAATAGCCTGAATACAGCGTGATAGGACCTCTTCAAAACTGCCGTCAATATCAATATTAATGACATTCGTTTCATCCGCTTTCGGTAACTCTAACGTATCAAATTGACTTTGCAGCAGATCGACAGGCATAAAATGCCCTTCTCTGTTTTGCATGCGCTGTAATACCAAATTAAAATCGCCCTGCAGAAAAATGAAGGTAACATTACAGTTACCTTCACAAATCATATCGCGGTATTTTTTCTTTAATGCGGAGCAAACGATCACGCCACTTTCATTTTTTTTCTCAAGGCTAAAGACGGCATCACGAATACGCTCCAACCAGGGAACGCGGTCGTTATCATTAAGTGATTGCCCTGCGGACATCTTGATAATATTAGCTTTAGGATGAAGATCATCACCATCAATAAACTTAGCTTTAATAGCCTTAGCAAAGGCCTCACCAACGGAAGATTTCCCGGTACTGGCTACCCCCATGATAATAAAACGGTTAGATTTTTTATCTTTATTCATTTTTGACCTCTGTCTCATTTTTGAAGATCCATTTACATTTAGTATTTTTATACGCCAAAGTTACGGGTAACATGTTACCCGTAACCTCACCGGATGTGAAGGCTAGTTACTGATAATTTTTATTAAATATCATGAAAAAATCATAAGTGTGAGCAATCACACATCAACTAAAAGGGAAAGAGAATGTCGGATTTATCTTTAATACTGACCGCAGCGGGATCAATAGTATTACTGTTGGTTTTGGTTATGAAGGCGCGTTTACATGCAGTGGTGTCACTGATATTGGTGTCTATGGTGGCCGGTTTATTTTCAGGCATGAGCCCTGAAAATATTGCCGTAACGATTCAAAAAGGGATGGGGGGAACCTTAGGTTTTGTGGCGGTTGTCGTCGCTTTAGGCGCCATGTTTGGCAAGGTAATGGAAGCAACAGGCGCGCTGGATCGTATTGCGCACACCTTGTTGAATAAGTTTGGTACTAAAAATGCGAATTGGGCATTGACCTTTACCGGTTTTATTTGCGCATTACCTCTGTTCTTTGATGTCGCAGTAGTACTGTTAATTGGTGTCGCGTTCGCCGTTGTGCGTCGTGGAGGCGGTAGTGTCGTCAAAATAGGTATCGCATTACTTGCCGGTATTGCCACCTGCCAGGCTTTTTTAATTCCGGCCCCCGGCCCTATTTTAGTCGCTTCACAATTAGGCGCTGATTTTGGCTATATGATTTTATTTGGTCTATTGGCCTCTATCCCAGCTATGATTTTGGGTGGTCCCATTTTTGGCGCCATAATAGCGAAACAGGTACACGTTGAACTACCTGTGCATGCACAATTAAATGAAGGTGATCGTGAAGGAGAGGGAACGCCAACGTTTATTCTGGCGATTGCATTGATCGGTTTGCCATTACTTATGATTGGCTTAAAAACAATCGCCGCACGTTTTGTTGATCCCGCGTCTGCGATGCACAACTGGTTAGAGTTTATCGGCCATCCCTTTACCGCAATCATGGTGGCATGTTTAGCAGCCTTCCATTTTCTAGGCACGAAACGCGGCATTTCACGTGATCGTATCATGCATATTTGTGGCAGTGCATTACAGCCAGCCGGCATTATTATTCTGGTAACAGGCGCGGGAGGCGTTTTCAAACAGGTATTAGTGGATTCAGGGGTGGGCGCTGCTTTGGGTAATATGTTAGCAGGATCAGGCCTACCCGTGGTTGTACTGGCTTTTATTCTTGCTGCCGCAGTACGCGTTATTCAGGGCTCTGCAACTGTGGCAATGTTAACCGCTTGTGGATTGATTATTCCCATGCTAGAACCGCTTGCTCTGAACGGTGCACAATTAGCTGCAGTGACCATTGCCATTGGTGGCGGCTCAATTGTATTGTCTCACGTGAATGATTCTGGTTTCTGGCTGGCCAACCGTTATCTTGGCTTAACCGAAAAGCAAACCCTGCAGACATGGACTGTAATGGAAACGATTATTGGCACCACTGGAGGGATTGTCGCAGTAACTATTTCGCTGTTTCTGTAAATGAAACTATTTTACTGTTAGCAAAAAAAAACGGTGGCACAAGGCCACCGTAATTAGGTGTAACAGACAAATTTATAAGACAAGATTATTGCGGGGAGAGCGCCGCAATAATCTAAAGCTTAGAACCAAGTTTCCATCTGCATACCAATGATAAATTCACCACCGTCGCCCATAGTGCTGGCATCAGTAGCGGTGCTCACTGAGTAGTTATCCAGATCTTCGCTCCAGTCCACATATGAACCCGTTACACGAATTTCAGGACGTTCAAAGAAACCAGCAGCGCTGTCTAATTTAAAAGTCGGTGCAACAGTCAGTTTGTAGTAACTGCCATCAGCCTGCGATGTGCCGTTGTCTAAATCCATGTACTGGTATGAACCTTCATAAACCATCTCAAAGTTTTTAGTCAGTTCCTGCGCCATACGTACATTGGCGGTTGCCCATATAAACTCATCACCATCAACGATTCTGTCCTGGCTATATTCAGCTAAAAGAGCAGGTGCAATACGCCAGTTATCAGCAAAACGGGTAACACCGTAACTGAATGCGCGCACAGCATTGGCATCTTTATAAAGCCCGCCATTTGTACCGATACCTTTAAGCTCAGCCCCTAACCCTTGACCCACTAACACACCTGTTTTAGAGAAGCCGTCACTCATACCATAAAAGCTGCCTGCATGGTATGCCAGCATCGCATGGAAACCATTGTCGGCGCGGTCAGCACTTCGATCTTCATTATCAGCCGCTTTCATACCACTTAACATTAACTGCCACGGGCCCATATAGTTATTCATGGTGACAATATAGTTTTCAACATCAGTATTACTGCTGTCGATTGCGCCGAAATCACGCCCGTAAATAGAGAAGTTTGTTTTCCAATCATCACCCAGCTGAACATCGTAAAGGCCGATACCTGTACCTGCCAGGAAGACAATATCACTGTCTAAAAAATGGATATCGAAGTTATCACGGTCAAAACGTTTACCCGCCCAGATAGAGGCATTTTCAAATGCGCCGGTAAATGATGACAAGTTACCGATTTCGGCAAAGACCTGACGCACATTCAGTTTTGAGTCATCCGATGTCCATTCATTATTGGTTTCAACACTGTCTGCCAACATGATACGGTATTTTGACCAAGAGCCATCTTCATTTTGACTCTTATGATCCAACACAGTTTCAACATAGTTATCATCTTCAATACCCAGACGGCCGACAGGACCACCAAGAGCACCCGCTGCTGTCATATAAGGGCCGGTACCTGTTGCGCCATTAAGGTTATCATTCATTAACAAACCAGCACGTGCGTAGCCGTGGAATTCAAAAGCTGATGATTTTTTATCCGCAGTTTTTGCCACTTCTTCCGCTTTTACCAGACGCTCTTCTAATTTAGCAATTCTTTGCTCTAAATCAGTAACATCATCCTGCGCCCATACAGTACATGAGCCGCTAACAGCAAAACCAACTGCCAGTGATAATAAGCTTTTTTTCATGATATTTTTCATCGTTCCATTCTCCTAATTACGAGGTATGCCTGGTTAAGTCAGGCGTTTTTTTACATCCAGTAAAAACGTTTTACACACTAAAGTGAATAAAGGGACAGGATTATCTAATGCGATTAAGCCTGCCATCTCTGCTGTTATTCTTGCGAATTAACAAAAGGTGATTCTGCTCTATGCAATAACCAGCATGCGTCAATATCGACCTGACCTACACGGCTGATTGCAGTTGCCTTTTCAGGCGTAAAAATACGCGCCGACATCACGGCCGCGCCATTATTGATAAACAGTTCCAGCGAGGAGTTATCTGACAATATATGCAACTGCACCGATTCAGACTCAGCAAGCGACAATTCTCTAACGGTATCGCCCTCACGGATCAGGGTATTAGTTCTATCTAAATAGAGTTTCTTACTTTCTTTATCTAAGCGTATTTCACAATACCCCGATTCAGAGTGATGCAGACGCAATGAGCTTCCCCACCCCATAGTGACTTGCAATTCAAATGTTTTGCTGTGCAGATCAAAAACGTCCTCACCTGCAGGTATTGAGACAAGATCACCGCGCAGTGACTGCAGCTCAGTGATGGGTAGCTGTATTAACTGGCCGTTTTCATAAGATAACTGGCGAAGTGTTGTTAATTGATGGATCCAGCCGTTATCAGCGCTTGGATGGTCAGCTTCATCAGGCAATCCCATCCAGGCACACATCACACGTCGTCCATCAATAGTTTGTAATGACTGCGGCGCATAAAAATCAAAACCATGATCGAGCGGCTGCGGATCGCATAGCTGTATTTTTCCGTCACTGTCCAGTGCCGCTTTAAGGATGCAGTTATGATGTGGAACAGTGTGGCTCGGGTAAGAAGATTTAATCCCCTGCGGGCAAATCACGATGAAATCCTGATTATTTAAGGTAAAGAAATCAGGGCATTCCCACATATAGCCAAAGTCACCGAGCTCGTCACCACACAAGGCAACAAAGCTCCATTTTTTAAGATCATCCGATTGATAGATAGCTAAACGACCAATTTCATCTTCACGCTGCGCACCAATTAACATTAACCAACTATCATTGTGACGAATCACCTTAGGATCTCGGAAATGCGCTGTCACGCCAGGCGGCAATTCACTGATAACAGGGCCTTGCTTAGTGAAGTGAATTCCATCTTTTGAGGTCGCTAAACATTGCGTTGTATCTCTGTCCCGTTGCTCACCAATACGTACATTTCCGGTATAGAAAAGCATCAACTCATCGCCCTGACTGAGAGCATGCCCCGAAAAAGCGCCATGACTGTCAAACCAATCAGAAGGTGTTATAGCCAGTGGTTGCCACTGCCAGTTAACTAAATCTTTGCTGGTCAGATGGGCCCAGTATTTATCTTTGTGTACACAGGCATAAGGGTATAACTGGTAAAACAGATGGTACTGGCCCTGATGATAAATAAAACCATTGGGATCGTTGAGTAATCCCTGCGCTGGAGAAATATGCCAGTTGGGGCGGTGCGGACAGTGAACGGGCTGAAGATAAGGCTGTGCAGTCTCTAACTGCTGCTGCGCAATCAATTTTCCGACTTGCAGCAACTGCAGTTCAAGCTCAACGGCATCAGCAACAGCATCTTTACAATAAGTCACTTGCTTTAATGCCGAGTGGTAACTGTTTTGCAGCAATTGCACGGATAATAAGCTGCAATCTCTGACTTCTACGATAATTCGGGTATCTGGGCTTAAAATGCGTACAACATTTTTAAGACCACCACACTCATCAATAACTGATAATAACGACATACACCACCTTTTTATTGGGAACGTTTGCAAAGGTAGCTACAAATATTTTATTTTGCAAGAAATAGACAGGAACAGTTGCAAAAAATACGAGCGGGATCTCGTTTTATAGTTCGAGAACAGGTGAGGAAAGCGCTCTGTTAAGGTGCGCTAGATAGCCGTTTTTAGCAGCTTTGGCGATCAACAACATCAAAGCTAAGCACTAATTTACTAAGCTCTGCATGCTTATGCTCGATTAGATCAAGTAGCATGATAGCAGATTTTTTCCCTGATAATTCAAAGGCATAGTTGAATGTAGATAAGCTAGGCGTACAAACTTGCCCTAACTCATCATTACCTACACCCAGTACTTTAATATCTTTCCCGGGCATTTTATTAAACTCAACAATCGCCTTCATTGCACCGATTGCGATTCTATCTGTTGCACAAAACAGACCATCTAATTGCGGCCACTCAAGCAGTAATTTCTTTGTCTGCTGGTAGCCAGATTCAATAGAAAACTCACCACGGCTATGAAAAATAGGAGTAATCTTTCTGGCATGCTGCAAAGACTGCTGCAGCCCCTGAAATCTATGTTGATCAACCGCAATATCCTGACTATTTACGCCGATAAAACCAATATTTAACGCGCCGGCCTCAATAAGTCGCAGGCCGGCGCTAAAACCAACGCGCAGATCATCATGAATAACACTGGGGATATTAAACAGAGAACCATCCTGACCAATTAAAACAATAGGTACTGCAGACTGGTTGATGGCCTCAACTAAAGGCGCATCTAAATGGGTCGCATAAAGCAATATCCCTTCCACACGGCGCTGATTAAAACGGATTATATACTCAATCTCTTTACCGTTATCCTGCTTGCTATTGGCCAGCAAAATATGTTTACCGGCCGCTTCAAACACCCCGCTCATCCCCTCGAGCCCTTGTGCTACGGCGTTAGATGATATTCTTGGCGCGATCACACCAATTAGACTGGTCTTTTGTGATTTCAAATCCCGGGCAACTTGATTGGCCATATAACCGCATTCAGCAATCGCTTTTTCAACTTTCTCTTTAGTACTTGTCTTTACACCGTATTCATTATTAATAACACGGGATACCGTAGATTTTGAAACACCTGCTAATTTTGCTACTGCATGCAGTCCTGACATAATTTTCTCCTATAATCTTAAATACTTACAATAAACAACAACAAAAGCACCGGAAATAGACAAATTCAGGCACAAGTGTAACTTATACAGATAAAAAGATCGAAATCACATTTATACGATAAAGAACTTGAAAAAAAAGCAGGGTTGACCAAGAATCAATATTGCAAACGTTCCCGAAAGTTAATTAACTGGTTTATTAACTAACACATAAATGATAACACGGAGTAAGTTATGGATTATCCTAAAATCGCAGCTCAGCTTGTAGATATGCTCGGCGGCAAAAACAATATTAAAGCACTGGCGCATTGTGCTACCCGCTTGCGTCTTGCAGTTGATGATGAATCGCTAATTGATGAACAAGCCATTGACTCACTTGAGGGAGTGAAAGGGCAGTTTAAAGTGGCAGGACAGTATCAGATTATTTTCGGCTCAGGCATAGTCAACCAAGTTTATGCACAAATGGCAAAACTGACCGGCCTGGAAGAGATGAGCACTAAAGATGTTGCGTCTGCGGGTGCCGAAAAACAAAATATTATCCAGCAGGCGGTTAAAGGCTTGTCAGATATATTTGTACCTATTATCCCAGCTATTGTTGCCGGCGGTCTGTTAATGGGGATATTTAACGTATTAGTTGCACCTGGCTTATTCATTGACGGTAAATCTCTGGTTGATGCAAACCCGGGTATCGCCGATCTTGCAGCAATGATTAACACTTTTGCCAATGCACCTTTTGTCTACCTTCCTATCCTGCTAGCTTTTTCTGCCAGCAAAAAATTTGGCGGTAACCCTTTCCTGGGCGCAGCATTAGGTATGTTGATGGTTCATCCAGACTTGCTTAACGGCTGGGGTTTCGGTGGAGCAGCTGTTTCCGGTAATATCCCAGTGTGGAATATCCTGGGTTTTGAAATCCAAAAAGTGGGTTATCAGGGCTCGGTTCTGCCGGTATTAGTGGCGACCTATATTCTTGCCAAAATTGAAAATGGCTTACGCAGATTTATCCCTTCTGTATTAGATAATCTGCTAACACCTCTGCTTGCTATCTTTATTACCGGTGTGATCACCTTTACCATAGTCGGTCCGTTCACGCGCGATATCGGCTTCCTGCTTGGTGATGGCCTGAACTGGTTATACGATTCTGCTGGCTTCATCGGTGGCGCTCTGTTTGGCTTTATCTACGCACCTTTTGTAATCACTGGTATGCATCACAGCTTTATCGCCATTGAGATACAACTGCTGGCAGATATTGCAGTGACTGGCGGTACATTTATCTTCCCAATTGCAGCTATGTCAAATATTGCCCAAGGTGGTGCGGCATTAGCAGTAGGCTTTACAACTAAAGATATTAAACTTAAAGGTATTGCAATCCCATCAGGTGTAACTGCGCTATTGGGTATTACAGAGCCTGCTATGTTTGGTGTTAACTTGAAACTTCGCTACCCGTTTATCGCCGCAATTTGTGCAGCAGCTACTGCCAGTGCATTTATCACACTGTTTAACGTGAAAGCAAGTGCGCTGGGTGCTGCAGGTCTTCCTGGTATCATCTCGATTCGTACCGGCGATGTTAGCCCTTATGTTATCGGTATGGCGATTGCGTTTGCAACAGCATTTGCACTAACCGTAGTATTGGGTGCACGTGCTAAAGCGAAACAAGCTAAACAATCTGCAGCACAAGAGATGCCCGCTGCACAGGCATAACTTTAACGACTACTATTAGTTACTATTAATAGTTCAAATTCAAAAACCAGTATTGCACTTTGGATACTGGTTTTTGTATATAAAAAATTAGAGGTTATTATGAATAGAGTTTGGGTTAGCGGCGATGCCGTTGTAGATTTAATTCCAGATAGCGCAACGAGTTACTTAAAATGTCCGGGCGGCGCGCCCGCTAATGTGGCCGTTGCCATATCCCGTTTGGGCGGCGACAGCGCTTTTTTTGGCCGTGTCGGTGAAGATCCACTCGGACGGTTTATGAAAGAGACGCTCAGCAGTGAAGGCGTTAATACTGAATTTATGGTTCTTGATCAAGCGCAGCGTACCTCAACCGTAGTCGTTGACTTAGATGAGAGCGGTGAGCGCAGTTTCACCTTTATGGTCAAACCGAGTGCCGATCAGTTTATGCAGCCATCGGATATCCCCCCTTTTTCGAAAAATCAATGGTTACATATTTGTTCTATTGCACTGGCCAATGAGCCGAGCCGCAGCAGTACTTTTTTAGCTATGCGTCAGATTAAAGAAGCCGGTGGATTTATCAGTTTTGATCCCAACTTGCGTGATGAAGTGTGGGCGGATCAGAGTGAAATTAAAGACGTTGTTTTAAAAGCAGTTGCCATGGCGGATGTGGTTAAATTCTCAGATGATGAGTTACTGTTTTTAACCGCAACAGATAATCTGGAAGCCGGCTTAGCGGCGATTAAAGGCTATAATAATACACTGGTTTTAATCACCCAGGGGGCAAAAGGCGCACTGCTCATTAGCGATAATAAACAACAGCTGATTGCAGGTAAAGCAGTCAAGCCCGTTGATACTACAGGGGCCGGTGACGCATTTGTGGGCGGACTTATCAGCTATCTTGCACAAAGTGATTGCTGGCACGATATTGAAGAAATCCGTGAAGCGGTCAAATGGGCGAACGGCTGCGGCGCATTAGCGACAACCCAGAAAGGGGCGATGACGGCGCTGCCACTGCGTGACGAGCTTAAGCAATACCTGCTTACTGTCGCATAACACAGTTTCACCTTCCTATCAGGAGATAGATATGAGTGTAAAGAAAAAATGGCTTAGCTCAGAACAGTTAGTCAAGTGGATAAGGTATGTACTTTATACTCAGATAGTGATTGCCGTTTTAGCTATTGTATTGGGGCTGATAGAGCAGCACACATTATCTGCTTATCAGGACGGCATGTACAACTCTCTGGAGGAAGCGTTTAACGATGCGCAGCTTGCTATTACCCTGTTGCAGGGGGTCGGCATACTTTCCCTGATCGCTTTTATTGCCTCGGCGCTGTTGATCCTGCCCTGGATATACAGTGCCAATAAGAATGTTCGCCAGCTTGGCGCGCAGAATATGAGTTATACGCCCGCCTGGTCGATAGCTTATTATATTATTCCTATCTTTAATCTGTGGAAACCTTACCAGGCAATGAAGGAGATCTGGCTGGCCAGTGACAATTCAAACGGCTGGCCAAATGACTGGCGCACAGGCAACACGCCGCGCATTTTACCACTCTGGTGGGGATTGTGGCTAACCTCGAATTTATTAGGTCAGTCTATTTTCCGTTTATCGGCAACGGCCGAATCACTACCGGAATTATTTAATCTCAATCTGCTCTCGCAACTTTCCAATCTCTTAGATATCCCACTTGCATTAGTGACGCTGGCAATGATAACGACCATTCACCGGATGCAGTGTCGCCTTAGCGCAGATGGCAGAGAAAAATAAGTCAGCTGATAGCCCCGGCTAATAACCCAAAGTAATAACCCCAGTCAAAACCGCTGCCGGGATCGCTTTTTCGTCCCGGCGCAATATCGCTATGGCCAACAATACGCTGTTTAGTTATCGCCGGATAACGTGCTTGCAGCTCTGCAGTAAGAGCCACCAGCGCCCTGTATTGCGCCTGCGTATAATCTGTTGTGTCTGTCCCTTCAAGCTCGATACCAATGGAATAGTCATTACAGGCGGCAACGCCCGCAAAGCTTGAAACACCCGCATGCCAGGCACGTTTTTCAAAAGAGACATATTGCTCAACACTGCCATCGCGACGAATAACGCAGTGTGCAGAAACTTCCAGCCCCGCTAAATCAGCAAAACTCGGATCTGCACTGCAGTCTAAGCAGCCGCTAAAAAGCTGCTCAATGGCTGGGCCGCCATAATCACCTTGCGGCAGGCTGATACAGTGAATAACCAATAAATTAACCGCACAGCCATCAGGCCTGTCATTAAAAAAAGGCGAGGCAATTTGTTTGCCACCTTGATAAAAACCGAATTGATTGATCACTCCCCTGCCCCTGTTAGCTACAAACTCTATGCCGCCATCATAGCGTAAAATCAGGACGAAAAAAAAGGCGCTAACTGCGCCCTTTCTCAATAACAGCTAAACCCTTGCTGTTTTATTCCCACTCAATGGTCGCAGGCGGTTTACCGGAGACATCGTAGACTACCCGTGAAATACCATCTATCTCATTGATAATACGGTTGGATACATGACCGATTAACTCATACGGCAGGTGTGACCAGCGCGCAGTCATAAAGTCGATAGTTTCAACACAGCGTAGTGCAACCACCCAGTCGTATTTACGGCAATCGCCCATCACTCCCACAGAGCGCACCGGCAAGAAGACCACAAATGCTTGACTGACTTTATGATAAAGATCCGCTTTATGCAGCTCTTCGATAA
>Ga0075011_10000584_pt1 | contig 19494 bp, 18 predicted proteins | sample TARM_MetaG_T_14_FD_72354 | JGI IMG/M metagenome (GOLD analysis project Ga0075011, IMG submission 72354) | Freshwater microbial communities from Pennsylvania, USA, analyzing microbe dynamics in response to fracking - TARM_MetaG_T_14 | ecosystem: Environmental > Aquatic > Freshwater > River... | reverse complement strand
ATTCTGCTGCACGAGATTGAGCGGCAAGTCTGCGAGGGGGAAGGCCATTCAGGTTTAGCCTCAGTTGTGCAATTTATCGCACGTAAACGAGGTTAACAAATAGTCACAGTGTGATGCTAAGGATAACAAAGTGCTTAAATCAATTCACCATGCTGCAATAATTTGCTCTGATTACCAAAAATCTAAACTTTTTTACACTTCAATTTTAGGGCTGTCTGTGATTGCGGAGAATTATCGGGAAGCGCGAGATTCATATAAGCTGGATCTGCAACTTCCTGATGGCGGGCAGATAGAGCTATTCTCCTTTCCCCATTCTCCAGAGAGACCCAGTTACCCTGAAGCATTAGGGTTAAGGCATTTAGCCTTTAATGTTGAGTCAGTGGAAGATGCGGCCAATTATTTGCTTGCACAAGGAGTTACTGTTGAGCCGATAAGGGTAGATCAATACACTAATAAAAAGTTTACCTTTTTTAATGATCCTGACGGTCTACCATTGGAACTCTATGAGCAAGCTGGTACTTAGCAAATAAGGCGAATTTGACCTTATTTAAACTGTGCTTTTTCTTCTTGTTTATTAAAGGCATACTCGCACTATATTTATTAATTGGAACTGTTAACGTGGAACTACTGCAACTTGAACATTTTGGGCAGACATTAAGGTTAGACGCCTCGCTTGCTGGCTGGCAACAGCTATACTGGGGAGAAAACATTGTCTCACAGCTAAGTGCCAGCGAGAACCGCGCGCCTGAATCTGTTCACCGCTTTGAACTTACTCAGCAAATTAAACCGCAAGAGGGCGATGCGGCGCAGAAGTCGAATATTATTAAATGCCGTTTAGAGGTTGATTTAATCTGGCAGCCTTTTGCAATTAAGTACCAACTCTATGTTGATGACAAAATTGTGGCAGAAGGACACAGAAACAGCAAAGATATTGAGCAGCAAGTTCCGGGTAAATCAGCCCCGGTTGAAAAAAAATTCAGCGCGCTGGGTTTGCTGTCACTGGGATTTAAATTACTCAAAAGTGCCAAGATTGTAAAAGTGGTACTGGCAGGGGCAAGTTTAGCGGCCTACAGCTGGTTTTTCTCTTTTCAATTTGCGCTGTCATTAATAGCCTGTCTGGTCTTTCATGAATACGGGCATATCCGAGCAATGCAACATTTTTCAATGAAAACCAAAGGGATATACCTGATCCCCTTTATCGGTGGCCTTGCACTCACAGATCAAAAAATCAATACACGCTGGCAGGATGTGGTTATTTCCATTATGGGGCCAACTTTTGGTCTGATCCTGTCCCTTGCTTGCCTGCTCGGTTATTGGTTAACTGCCAGCCCTTTTCTCGCTGGGCTGGCGGTTTTTAACGCGTTATTAAATCTGTTTAATCTTCTTCCCATTCTGCCGCTTGATGGCGGACATATTTTAAAAAGCATCAGTTTTTCCATGAACAGTAAAGTCGGCCTGGTCGCCTGTATCTTGGGTGCTGCATTAGGGATTTTTGTCAGTTACCGTCTGGGGTTGGCATTATTGGGCTTTTTATTGTTAATTGGCACCCTGGAAATAGTCCTGGAATGGCGCACCCGCCAGCAAAGTCATCTGCTGCCCCTTGATAGATATGGTCAGCTATTTTCAACTGTCTGGTATCTACTGACGGTGGCAGGATTAATTACCATTATTTTTTACTTTGCAGATTCAGCGGATCAACTGCTGTCGCTGCCACTTAAGATTTTAGGATCGTGATTTATCCCGTATCGGCTGCTATCCTTAATAGTAACGGCAAACTGATTAGCTGCAAATTAACGAAAGGATAATCACAATGGGCAATATATTCTCTGCAATACCCGCAGATTTAAGTACCGAGCAGTATGAAAATATTGTAGAAAGTAACGATGTAAAAATAGAGCGGATTATATCAAAAGGGCATAGTTCACCGGCGTCTGGCTGGTTTGAGCAGGCTTACGGTGAATGGGTGATGGTCTTAAAAGGGGGGGCAACAATTGCATTTGAGGATGGCTCATCGGTCACTTTAAAAGAGGGGGATTATTTTGAAATAGCCTCTTTTAGAAAGCACAAAGTTACCTGGAGCGATCCTGATGTTGAGACCATATGGCTGTCGGTGCATTATTAGCCCAAGCCGTAATGTTTCTGTAGTTAGCCGGTGGCGGGTGAGAAAATATGCAATATGCACAACGTCGGGCATTAATGGTCAGCCAGCAGATTGAAAAGAGAGGAGTCAAAAACGCGGCGGTGCTGCGTGCAATGCGCACGGTTGCGCGCCATCTATTTGTGGCTGATGAATTTTTAAATGTGGCTTATGACGATTTCCCCCTGCCGATTGGCTTTCGGCAAACCATCTCTCAGCCTTATATAGTGGCGTTAATGACCGAGCAGCTGCAATTACAGCCGCATCACAAGGTCCTGGAAATAGGGACGGGTTGCGGTTATCAGACAGCGGTGCTGGCAGAGATAGCCGCTAAAATTTATAGCATAGAGATAGTGCCGGAATTAGCTGCGCGCGCAGCAGATAACTTTAAGCGCCTAAACTACCACAATATAGACAGCAAACAGGGGGATGGTTTAAGCGGCTGGCAAGATAAAGCGCCCTTTGATCGCATTATGGTGACGGCCGCACCTGCCATACTTCCTGTCGCATTGGTTAAACAACTGAAAATTGGCGGGTGCATGGTGATCCCCATCGGCACCTTGCTGCAAACCTTATATCGCATTATCCGCAAGTCTGAAAATGAGATCGAAAAGCAGATATTATTGCAGGTAAGATTCGTGCCAATGACAGGTGAAATTGAAAATAACAGATAACGTACTCTAACGTGTTTTTTGCATACCGACGCGGATCGCCTTGTCAGGATAGCGCCTTCTGCTTATATATTTTACTGCTATAGCGCAGTGACAGGGACGAACAAATAGCAAAGGAATTGACTTTAGGAGATAGAAAACGCCCTATGAAGCCGCTTACCGTTAAACAGATTCCTAATTTTCTGTCGTTACTGCGTCTGCTTTTAGCTGTGCCTATCTTTATTTTAATTCTGCGCGAAGATTACTGGTCAGTGCTGTGGGTTATTTTTATTGCCGGAGTGAGTGATGGGATTGATGGTTGGCTGGCACGAAAACTGGATGCGGTGAGTTATTTCGGGGCGCTGATGGATCCGCTCTGCGATAAAGTGTTATTGCTCAGTGCTTACCTTGCGCTTGCGCTGGTGGACTTACTGCCTTTATGGGTGGTGTTATTTATGGCACTCAGAGATGTCATTATTGTTGCAGGTGCGGTTGTTTATTACTGGCAGTTCGGCCGTTATGAGATGCAGCCGACTTTATTAGGTAAAATGACAACTGTTATGCAGATTGCTTTTGCACTGCTCTTACTGATGCAGCAGATCTATCCACTCTTTCCCCCGCTCATTGTGAATATCGGATTGCTAGGGGTTATCTTAATGATCTTCTTCAGTGGCGGCCATTATATCTATATATGGACTAAAAAAGCGCAACAAGCTAAGCAGCAAAAATAGGGCGTAGAGTGCAACTCAACCCCCTGATTTTCTCGCCTCTGGCAATTAGCGCACTTGCCAATGCATCTCTTCACCGGCTTTAATAGGCACCACTTGTTCGCTGCCGAAAGAGAGAGTCGCAGGCACTGTCCAGCTGCTTTTTTCCAGGGTGATAGTGTCACTGTTGCGCGCTAAATTATAAAAGTCCGGGCCATTAAAGCTGGCAAAGGCTTCTAGTTTATCTAAGGCACCTGCCTGCTCGAATACTTCTGCATATAATTCAATCGCGGCATGGGCGGTATAAGATCCCGCGCAACCACAAGCTGACTCTTTACGTCCTATGCTGTGCGGCGCAGAATCTGTGCCCAAAAAGAACTTTTTAGAGCCACTGGTGGCCGCTTTGATCAAGGCCTGCTGGTGGGTATTGCGCTTTAAAATGGGCAGACAGTAAAAATGCGGTTTAATACCACCAACCAGCATATGGTTGCGGTTAAACATTAAATGATGGGCGGTAATGGTTGCGGCAACATTTTCACCGGCATTGCTTACAAACTCAACGGCATTTGCTGTGGTGATATGCTCAACGACGATTTTTAAATTCGGATAGGCGGCAACGATCGGCGCTAATACCTGAGTTAAGAAAACGGCTTCACGATCAAAAATATCAACATCATGCGCTGTGACTTCTCCGTGTATTAGTAGCGGCATGCCAACTTCCTGCATAGCCTGCAGCGCTTCCTTGATATTTTTTACACGGCTGACACCTGAGTCTGAATTGGTGGTTGCACCAGCCGGATATAATTTAGCAGCGTAAATCTGACCGGAGGCTTTGGCTTTTTTTATCTCATCGCCACGGGTATTATCTGTGAGGTAAAGGGTCATCAAGGGTGAAAAACGGGCGTTAGGCTGAGCTGCAAAAATACGTGTCTGATAGGCAAGTGCTAATTTAGTGTCAGTCACTGGCGGTATAAGATTCGGCATGATAATAGCACGCCCCATATAACGGCTGGTATCACGTACAGTATCGCTTAACACCTCTCCATCGCGTAAGTGTACATGCCAGTCATCCGGGCGGGTTATTGTCAGTATTTTCATTGTGATTATCTCCTTTGATTTTTAGCTATTTTACAAGTTTAGTGACGGATTTCATATGCCTTTAAGTGCAATTAGCTGCAGATAACCCTGGAATGGCTCCTTGTTAAGGAAACCTTAAGTTTTGTGACTCATACTCATAATAAATAAAAACAGCGCAAAAAAGGGAGCTTATGAAACGAATTATGCAGTTATTGAGTGTGGTTTTTATACTATTGTTGAGTACACAAGCTACTGCACAGGGGCAATGGTTAGAAGAGTTCCACCTGGCGCAATATGAAAATAAAGTTGTCTATCTGGACTTCTGGGCATCCTGGTGTGGCCCTTGTCGAAAATCCTTTCCCTGGCTCAATGAGATGCAGGCTAAGTATCAGGATAAGGGGTTAGTGATTATTGGCATCAATCTGGATCGCGACATAAAAAATGCGTATAGTTTCCTTAACGCTTTCCCCACTAATTTCCGCTTATATGCCGATCCCAAAGGGCTGCTGGCAACACACTATAAAGTAGTCGGCATGCCCAGCTCTTATATTTTTTCAGGGAATGGGGAGTTAGTAGAGAAGGAGGTCGGCTTTAAAAAAAACGAACAAAAAGTCTATGAAGCGCGCATAGTGACATTGCTCCAGCAACTTACCCCTCCCAAAAGCAGGGATTGGTGATTCAGAAATTATTTTTAAAAAGAGGCTGTTTAATGCGTTTATTGATTATTGAAGATGATATTGCACTGGCATGCATTGGTGATTCAGAAATTATTTTTAAAAATAGGGTGTTTAATGCGTTTATTGATTATTGAAGCTGATATTGCACTGGCATGCATTGGTGATTCAGAAATTATTTTTAAAAATAGGGTGTTTAATGCGTTTATTGATTATTGAAGATGATATTGCACTGGCATGCATTGGTGATTCAGAAATTATTTTTAAAAATAGGGTGTTTAATGCGTTTATTGATTATTGAAGATGATATTGCACTGGCAAACGGTGTGATGCAGAACCTTAAGCAGCAGGGCTATAGCTTAGATCATTTTGACAGCGTCAGTGCCGCGATTAATGCCTGCGCTTATGAGCACTATGATCTGATTATTTTAGATCTCGGTCTGCCTGATGCAGACGGCTTAACTTTTTTAGAAAAATACCGTAAAAAACATAAAAGCCCGGTAATTATTTTAACGGCCCGCGACGGAGTTGAAGATAAAATAAAGGGATTGGATCTGGGCGCGGATGACTATCTGCTCAAACCTTTTGATCAAAGTGAGCTGCAGGCGAGAATTCGTGCACTGTTAAGGCGCAGCCATGGTAACGCCACACATATTATTGAATTTGGTCCGTTGACACTTGATCTTAATAGTCGCGAAGTTTTATTGCATAATGTTCCCGTTAATTTATCACGCCGGGAGTTCAATCTGTTAGAAGTGCTATTGCAAAATCAGGGCAAAGTAATGTCCCGCTTTTCATTAGAGCAGACTCTCTATAGCTGGGATGACGACATTGAAAGTAATGCACTGGAAGTACATATTCATAACTTACGCAAAAAAACAGATAAAAAACTGATTAAAACCGTGCGCGGTGTCGGTTACATGGTGGTTAAAGATGAAAATCATTAATGCCCTGAGTGTAAAGTCCGGCTCGATTAAAGGTTTTTTAGTATCGGTTATCACTCTGTTATTCATTGTTTACCTGGGCGGGGTATATCTGCTCAGTGAGCGCCAAACCAAGCATGAGATAAATGAAATATTTGACGCGCAGCTGGCACACAGTGCATTTATTTTATTTAACCTGCTCGGCGAGAGTGTTGCCACTATCGACCAAACCAGTCAGTCTCTGCCGATTATCTATCACGGTTTTGAAGAAAACAGTGCGGCAGATAATAAAGAGATGAAGGATATTTCTGGCGGGGATGAATATAAAAATAATGAAAGCTTTATTTACCAAAATAAACTGGCTTATCAGGTATTTAACCAACAGGATAAATTGCTGATTAAATCAAGCAGTGCAGTAGATGTTGCGTTTGCCAATAAAAAACAGGGCTACAGTAATTTACAGATTGACGATGAGATGTGGCGTGTCTATGCGCTTTATGAACAAAATTTAGGTTTTTGGCTCTATGTTGCAGAGAGTGAGTCGATTAGGGATGAGTTATCGCAGGAAATTGCGCAGCAAATTGTGTTACCTGCCCTGGTTGTTTTTCCATTTTTTCTCCTGTTATTAGTGCTAATTATCCGCTCAGGTCTGTCGCCGCTTGAACAGCTGGTCAAAAGCATTAACCGGCGGGAAGCATACAGCCTGAAAACAATCGATCTTAAGGTTATTCCACAGGAATTAAGCCCGGTATTAAATGCGATTAATGCATTAATTACACGTTTAGATGATGCGTTAACGCGTGAACAACGTTTAACGGCAGACACAGCTCATGAGCTGCGCACTCCCTTGTCTGTAGTGTTGATTCATGCGCAAAACGCATTGTGCAGCAATAATGAAGCGGATCGTGATATTGCACTGCGTGAACTTGATAAAGGCGTCAAACGCGTTGCCCGTCTGCTCGAACAGCTTCTTACTTTATCGAAAATAAGCCCTGAAACCATCCCCAAAACAGAGATTAAATTCCACCAGCTGTGCCAGAATATAGTGGCTGAGATGGCGGTTAAAATCATTAATAAACAACAAGAGCTGGCACTCTGTTGCGATTTCCACGACCAAGATGTGAGCATTCTCGGCAGTGAATTTTTATTGGAAATATTAATTCGTAATTTACTGGATAATGCCAGCCAATATACCCCGGAAAAGGGGACGATTAATTTAACCATCAAAAAAGATAATCAGCAGATGCTCTTTATGGTTGAGGATTCGGGAAAAGGAATTGATCCCGCATTATATTCACGTTTAACCGAGCGTTTTTACAGACAGTATCAACAGCAAGGTAAAGGTGCCGGACTAGGTTTGACCCTGGTCAATAATATTGTTGAATTTCATCAGGGGGAGTTACACTTTGAAAGATCTGCACTGGGTGGTTTACGGGTTATAGTGACCATTCCTTGTCACTAGCGAAAAATAAGAGCCTTTACAGACTCACATTTTATCAATCACATTCTCTATGGTCATAATGCCAAACATCACTTTTTTAATAAAGGATTGCGAACTGGCAACCAAATTAAAATTGGGGTGTTGCGACCAAATTTTTTGTAGCCGTTTATCGAGTATAATCGCTGTTTGCTCTGACTCATTTCTGATGGGGTTATTACTTTTTATCTCCTGACCTGATTTTGCGGCAGTTTCAAAAAATATCACCGCATCATAACGCTCCAGCTCTTCACGTAATGATGTGTGCATAGTTTTAAAAAAATCCTCCTCCGATCTCGGCCAGTAAGCAAGCCCGTCTAAACAGCCGCGGTCACAGATAATAAGTGACTCAGGGTGCATTTTACGCTGCACATCTTCCAAATTACGTTGTAAATTGAAGATTGCGATTTGTTGTGCACAAATAACGCTATTGTCCAGCGAACGCTCAATACCACTGCTAAATATCATAGTCGCCGCCTCTGGTACTGAGGCTATTTTATCCTTCAATTCACGGCGAAAAAGATCCAGTGCGGTGGTTTTACCGCCCCCGGGGCCTCCTGTTACCACAATACGTCTTTTTAGATTTAAATTATTCATGTAAACCTCACGCTTAAACTCTTCACATCAGGCGGCCGTTATCGAATTAATTAAAGCTTAAATAAATCAATATGATAATTAAATATTAGTCGTGATTTAAGAAAGACACAGGATTGTCTTTAATAAATAATAGCTGCATCACAAAGTAGAATTAACAGGCATTTAGTGTCGGTAGGATTTAATCAAGCCCCGTAATGGGGCTTGATTATTGTTAATTTAGATTTTTAATTCGACAGTCAGCTCTTGGTCAAATTCAGGCAGAGTGATACTAACTAGCGTACCTTGCTGGATAAATTTAAGTGAGCCCAAGCTTGATGTTACCGCTTTTACTTTATTGTTTGCAGGCAATCTCCACTGTACTGCGTTGATCGCTAACTTATCACCTTTGATACGTGAAAACAGCAGCTTTTTGTGCTTACTTTGGAGGTGGATTTGTTGGTAATCCCCCTGTAGATAAGCGCTGCTTGAACCGTCATCATCATACCAATCAAACTCCTGAGAGCCGAAACCAAACACTTTTAAACTGTTGCCTTTGTTTTCAGTCGAAGGGATTAATGCACCTTGTTTGGCGTATAAAGGCAGGGTGAAAAGTTTATTAATATAAAGATCTTGTTTTACCCATTGCCCTTTTGAAGCAAGGTTTTTTCCGCTGCGCAAATCAAACCAAGTTCCCTCAGGCAGATAGGTGCTCGCTATTTTTTGTCCCTGTTTCGCTGCAGAAGAGCCTAATAAGAACGGCCCAATCATCTTCATCTCGCCCCGGTTTTTAGCTTTGTCATCTTCAGGGTAGTAATATTCCAGAGAGGGGAATACCGGCTCTGCATGGAAAGAAGCACGGAATGCCAGCGAATAGTAGTAAGGCAATAATTGATAGCGCAGATTAATATTGGCGCGGTTACTGTCAATATCACCGATTCTATCCGGTGCAGTTTCTTTGCAGTTACAAAGATTTTCTGTATGCGCGCGCACCGGCACTTCATATAAACTTGCATAAGCAAACCATTGCGTAAACAGCTCATCCATCGCTTGCTCTTTAGTCTGCTGTTTGTCTGAGTTTTGCAGTGCCGCACGATGGAATCCGCCGACATCAGAACTGTAATAATCCAGACCAGACCACATCATGTGCGTTTGTTGCGGCATTTGTGCTGCCAGAGACGCGAAATCACTACCCGTATCACCCGACCAGATAACCGCCCCTAATGCCTGCATTCCCATACCGCCAGAGCGCGACATCATAAACGGGCGTTTTTCCGGATTATTACGCAGATAACCGTCGTAGATGCTTTGCAGCCATTCAGTATTAAAGGAGTTATGAACCATAGTATGATCCAGTCCTTCACTGTATTTGAATTGCGTGTTATGCATTTCCGGTTCGCCAAGATCGGTCCAGTGTCCGGCTACACCGGCATCAATAAGCGCTTGACGGCGATAGTCATGCCAGAAATCCCGAGCGGCTTTGTTCGTCCAGTCAAGCATGCCGCCATGGCCCCACCATGCACTCTCTTCTGTTGCATCAAGGCTGTTTCCCTGGTTATCGTGGGCCAGGAAACCTTGTTTATCGAGCTCCTTATATTCCGCTAACCCTTTGCTGATATAGGACTCTTCGATCACTATCATATCGATATTATTTGCTTTGTAGCCAGCTATCTTAGCAACTGGATTCGGAAAGTTTTTAAGATCCCAAGTAAGGCTGCCCATTTTGCTGTTTTCATCTTCGCTAATACCGCCAAACCATTGCAGATCAAGTACTACACCGCTTAGCGGGAAGTCGTTCTTTTTAAGTGTCGCTATTTTATCGTCCAGCTCTGCCCAGTTGTCAAAGCCATATTCTGAAATCCATAAACCAAACGCAGATTTGGGGGGAAGCAGGGGAGTGCCTGCCATTAACATATAACTACGGCGGATATCAGCAAGGGTTTTACCCGTGAGCACGTGCAGTTTGAAATCGCCTCTTTCGACACTGAGTCGATAAGGTTCGCTACTAAAATCCCAGTTTTGTGGGTAGCGGTTATCAAGAATAAGTGCAAAAGGTGGTTTATTTTCGCTGGCCGGGAAATCAAAATAGGCGATGGGGAAGAGGGTATTACCATTAAATCCGCCATTAAATCCGCTCATGATATTTTTACCATGGCGTACTTCACCGATACGGTTCGCTTTGGTCGCCCCCGGGTTAACAAATTCTTGTCCCAAACCCAATACTGAGTTTGCTGATGTTTTCAGATAGGCGCTTTTTTCGTTGCCATTCAGTGCCCCTGAGCATAGCTCAAATAACAATTTCTGTTGCGCTGATATTTGCAGACACTGCTTGTTAAATTTGCTTTGTAGCTGCGCTGTTTCAGCAACAACCGGTAATTTCAACCAGCTTTTCTGAGTAAATGAGTTTTGATCCAGCTGATGGCCACCATCACTGATAACTAAACTCAGCAGTGGGTTTCTTGCCTCCACCCCGTAACTGATCGCTGGTAGCATCGCCTTCTCAATTAAACTTTGCGACAGCGGGTGTTGACTACCGAGCTGTTTATCAAGCGCATCCTTAAATGCCGTGCGATCTTCAAATATCACATTACGCAGTGTTTTTAATTGCTCTTGCTCCTCCTTGCTGAGCTCCTTACGCAGTTTGAATAAAGTCGAGGCATTGAGCTTGTATCCCTGCTCATTGCCAATCCACTGAATTTCAGCCCATAGATGACTGCTAAATACTAAGGTAAAAAATAATATAAAAATACGCATTACACTGTCCTTGTTAGATTTTAATAAATTGCGCAAGAAAGATAATATTTTTGTTATCAAGGTGCAAGTGGATTGAGCTGCTGACGCGTGCCACTTATCTTTATTGCTATTCATTCCGGTTAAAATTGCTTTTTTGTAAAAAAAAGCAGCTACTGAAGATAAACCCGAAACGGGCAGTTAAATCTGTCCGGCTAATGCTCCAAAACATAATCTATACTTTAGTGGCGTGCGATTTTTCGAAATTGTAACGACAGAAAAGGAACTTTATTTATATGAATAGCGATATATTAGCCGCGCTGGAAAAACGCTTTGGCGGCGCGCGTAGTGAGCAACGAGTGGCCAGTGAAGAGATCCATACAGCACAGGTATTTGGCCAAGGGCGTAAATTTTTCCATATTGAAAATTTATACTCAGTACATGCAATTATTAGAAATATTCTGCGTTTATGCTTGATGCATGGTAAAGGGCAGCGTAACGCCAGAAATATTCAGCTTCGTCATAACAGGGTCAGACTTGAAAGTCTGCATACGGACTTTCAGGGCTTCACGCTGCTGCACCTTAGCGATATGCATCTGGATATGGATGAGGAGGCCACTGTGGCATTGATGGAGCGCGTGAGAGAGGTAAATTACGATATCTGTGTGATGACAGGGGACTACCGCGCGCGCACCTACGGAGAGATAGATAGCGCGCTCGCCGCCATGGCACGCCTAAGGGTGCATCTAAAAAAATCGGTATATGCGGTATTAGGCAACCATGACAGCATTTTAATGGTGCCCGCCCTTGAGGCGATGGGGATCCAACTACTGGTCAATGAGAATGCGCTGATTGAACGCGGGCAGGGGGCGTTGTTTCTTGCCGGTATTGATGATGCCCATTATTTTTGTGCTGACGATATTCCCAAAGCAGCTAATGGCATCATGGCTAACATACCCAGTATTCTGTTATCTCATACCCCGGCCGTTTATAAGCAGGCAGCAGAAGCAGGTTTTGATCTGCTTCTCTCCGGCCATACTCATGGCGGGCAAATATGTTTACCGGGCGGTATTCCCCTTACGCTCGATTCTGATTGTCCGCGTTTTGTGGGTAAAGGGGCGTGGCGTTACCATAATTTGCAAGGTTATACATCGGTTGGCTCAGGGACCTCAGTGGTCAATGTGCGCATCAACTGTCTGCCTGAAATTACGCTGCATACGCTCCTTGGTAAAGATTAATCCGCACTATTAATGGACCATATTTTCCGGTGCCAGTACGTCATCAAGTTGCTCTTTGGAGAGCAACTGTTTTTCGAGTACCAGATCATAGACACTGCAATTGTTCTCCAACGCCTCTTTGGCTAGAACCGTGCAGATTTCATAACCCAGATGCGGATTAAGCGCAGTGACGAGACCTATGGAGTTTTTGACGTTAGCTGCGCAGACATCTCTATTGGCCGTGATCCCGGCGATGCAGCGAACACCTAAGGTATGCATGCCTCTTTTAAGAATTTCGATAGATTCAAACAGGCTCTCAACCATAACAGGCTCCATCACATTAAGTTCAAGTTGTCCTGCTTCAGCGGCCATGGTAATGGTCAGATCATTGCCGATGACCTTGTAAGCTATCTGGTTAACCACCTCAGGGATAACCGGGTTTACTTTGCCGGGCATAATTGATGAGCCTGGCTGCATCGCCGGCAGGTTGATCTCATTAAATCCGGCGCGCGGCCCGGAAGAGAGCAGGCGCAGATCATTACATATTTTAGAGAGCTTAACCGCCAGTTGTTTGAGGGCCGAAGAGTACATCACCAGAGAGCCTGTATCATGGGTGGCTTCGATTAGATCATCGGCCAACACAATATCTCGCCCGGTGACCCAGCTCAGGTGTGAAGCGATCCGCTCGCGGTATCGAGGCTCCGCATTCAGGCCGGTTCCAATCGCCGTCCCGCCCATATTGACGGTGAGAAAAGAGCTGCTGCAGGTCTTAAGACGTGCAACCTCGTTGCGCAGGCTGGAGGCGTAAGCGTGAAAACTTTGACCAAGCGTCATGGGGACTGCGTCCTGCAACTGGGTGCGGCCCATTTTAAGAATATCGGCGAACTCTAGCGTTTTAGCATCGATTAAATTAATCAATTTACTGACCTCCCTTAATAGTCCGTCGTTGGCATCCATCAGCGCGATTTTGATGGCAGTGGGGTAGGCGTCGTTGGTTGATTGCGAACGGTTAACATGGTTATTGGGGTGGCAATATTGATAAGCGCCGCGTGGATGGCCCATAATTTCCAGAGCCCGGTTGGCGATCACTTCATTGGCATTCATATTGGTGGATGTGCCAGCGCCCCCCTGCAGCATATCGACGATAAAATGGTTGTGTAGCATCCCCATGCCAATTTCATCACATGCCTGACAAATAGCGTGGATGATGGTATCTGGGATATGTCCCAAATCATGGTTGGCCATTGCCGCAGCCTTTTTCACTTTTGCCAGTCCCCTGATAAAGTCGGGATAGAAGTTGAGGGTGATACCACTGATGTTGAAATTTTCTAAAGCGCGAAGGGTTTGGATCCCATAATAGGCGGTCTCCGGTACCGCTTTGTCACCGAGCAAATCATGCTCCATCCGCTGACCACCCGCGCGATAGAGTGCGGCAATATTTTCATAGCGGCTACTGGCATGCCTCATGCGGCGAATAATACTTTGCGAGACAACCGCCGTGATCTTCAGCGCCAAGTCACCGCGCTGACTAAGCAGAGAGAGTAACACCTCCCGGTCGAATCGATACAAGATCACCTCGGACAGTGCCCGGGCACACAGACCATGCTCATGCACCGGGGAAATCAGGATAGTCTCGCCGATAAACTCATTGTTTGAAAACACAGTAAGGCTCTGCTCTGTAGCGCCTTTATCATCAAATAGCTGAATAGTGCCAGATGCAATCACATAGAGAGTGTCAGTGAGATCATGACTGTGAAATAGAATATCGCCTGACAACAGTTGCTGGCGCCGGGCATGTTCTGCAAAAAATGCCAGATCCTGGCCGACGATGCCGCGAAATAACTCAACTTGATTTAGACATTCGCTGACGGATTTCAGATTCATTTTGAAAATTTTCCTTTTAAGAGTGTGTATTTTCACAAGAAGAGATTGCTCTTGCGCACCAATATGAACGGTCCCGCGCGCTGTTGTGGCACTTTAGCGTACCTGTGAGGTGTATTTTTAATTTAGCTGTTTTAAAAAGTTAAAAGTTGAACAAATATTTTTCTTTTGTCATATTTAATCAATGGGATATCAATTACAAAGTGCTGCCCTATACTCAAAACATATCAAAATGCGATCTCGTATTTCGTTCAGATGAGAGACTAAGGTTTCATGGCGGAATCTCATACAGACTAATCAAATTATATATTAGAGTGGTTGAAAAATAATGGATTTGAATCTACTTAAACAAAGGGCGAAGGCGTTCGATTACCTGTTTGATGCGCTGGTAGTGACCGATCTGCAGGGCATTATTACGGATTGGAATAAAGGTTCAGAAACGCTGTATGGCTACAGCAGAGAGGAGGCTATTGGTCAGCCTGTCAGTATATTGCATGTTCCCGAGGACTCACCCTACATCACCACTGAGGTTATCTCTGCAGTGCTGAAATTCGGCAAATGGAACGGTGAAATCAGGATGGTCCATAAAGATGGTCGTATTGGCTGGATCGAGTCGATGTGTGTGCCTATGTATGATTCGGGCAAGCAGATGGTCGGTGCTTTGGGTGTTAATCGAGATATTACCAACCGGGTAAACGAAATCAAACGCCTTGAGCATCTTGCACATTATGACTGTCTGACAAAAATCCCTAACCGCTACCTGCTATTAGACCGCGTGGATCACCTGATTGCACAATCGCAACGCAGCAGGAAAAGTTTTGCGCTGCTCTTCATTGATTTAGATAAATTTAAAACGATTAATGATACAAAAGGCCACCTGTTTGGTGATCGTGTTTTAATAGAAACCGCATTTCGTCTCAAAAAGGCAATCCGAAATTCAGATACGGTGGCGAGGATTGGCGGTGATGAGTTTATCCTTTTACTCGAAAATATTGCTGATAAACAGTACGTTTCAAAAATGGTTACAGCCATAGCCAATATATTAAAGCAGCCATTTATTATCGACAATGAAAAGTTTGCAATCAACTGCAGTATCGGTGTTGCCATCTATCCAGACCAAGGCACTACGACAGACACCTTACTCGCGACGGCTGATCGAAGCATGTATCGAATCAAATGCAGTCACGGATAGGCGGTCCTGACCAGGCTGTAGAATCGAGTGAATGAACAATAACAGTACATTTCGTTGCCCTTGTCACAGCGCGAACAGACGGATTTGCAGCGCTTAGCAATTATTTTTATAGTGGCTATCTGTTTTACCCCTCATCCTGTGTCCTGGGAATGAGTTTTTATAATAAGGCGTCATATGACCATACTTAAGGAATTTATCAACGCCTGTGGCGGTAAAGAAAATCTGCAACGTATTCAGAAGCAGGGTAGCTTAGTGATTGCTGAATTAGCCTCCCCTGATTTACGTATAGAGTCCGCATTTCCTGTTACTTTTAATGCGCAGCTGCGACAACTTTGCTGGCAGCCTGATTCACCTTTAGCGCAGCAAGAGTGGCAAATACTGGCACGCATAGTGGATAGCAATTTACGGCAAAAGTTTAAAAAAAATTTGACCGCTCCATCACTATATAAACCCACATGGCATATCACAGCGCAACAAGGATTTTTGGGCGATCCCAATGGATTTGTCTTTTTTCAGGGAGCGTATCACCTGTTTTATCTTATCTCTCCCGCCTTAGGGGAAGAAAAAATATTATCCTGGGCACACCTTAGCAGTAGGGATCTGATTAACTGGACGGATCATCCTCTTGCATTGACTCCCTGTGATTGGTTTGATAGCCATGGCGTTTATTCTGGTCATGCCATTAGTGAAAATCAGCAGTTAATGATCTTTTATACCGGTAATGTACGTATCGGTGAACAAAGAAAGCGCATGACTTACCAGTGCCTGGCGACTTCAGAAGATGGAATCCACTTCAGCAAACAGGGGCCGGTTATTGATAAATTGCCGCCTGGTGTTACCGCCCATTGCCGCGATCCGAAAGTGCTGCGTAATGGCGATCACTGGTTAATGCTGCTTGGCGCACAGCTTAGCAGCGGTATTGGGCGTTTAGCATGCTACCGCTCTAAGGATTTGCTCAACTGGGAGTTTTCGGGCATATGTGGAGAAGAGTTAGGTAACTTTGGCTATATGTGGGAATGCCCGGATCTGCTGCAAGTCAATGGCCAGCTGATCGCCATTATCTGCCCGCAAGGGATCCCTTCTAATAATCCGCATTATCAAGTAGCGCATCATAATGGCTACCTTAAAGCCACACTCAACGCGCAAGATGAGCTTAAGTTAACTGATTTTACAAGACTCGACTACGGTTTTGATTTTTATGCCATGCAAACAGTACAGACACCGGATAACCGGCATTTATTAATTGCCTGGATGGGACTGCCTGATGAAACGGATCATCCCAGCAAAGAGGAGGGCTGGTTGCACCAATTGACCTGCATCCGCGAGCTGCATTTTGCAAACGCGAAGCTTTATCAACGTCCGGCGCGTGAACTGCAGGCATTGCGCAGTGATTATCAATTATTTGAGCTGCCAGCAGCGGTTGAGCAGCAGGTAACGGTGGCAAAAGAGCGAAGTGTTGAACTGCAGATGACCCTTAGCTGGTTAGCGGGTGAAACGGTTAGCCTGCATTTTATGAATAACGATAATAGCTACTGCTGTTTAAGTTTGGACAGCTTAAGGCAAAAAATTGTGCTGGATAGAAGCCTGGCGCTGGCCACCGACGGTGAAAAAGTTCGTGAACTGGATATGCCAAACCAGGACGATATCCAGCTGCAAATTCTGATCGATCAATCATCAATTGAAATTTTCATTAATGACGGAGAGTTCGTGATGACGGCGGTTGTGTTTACTGAGCCGGGGCAGAGCCGCTTAAAATTGGTCTCCAGACAGCTCACCCACTGGCACCCCATCTCCTGTTGGACGCTGGGTCAAAGAGAGTAATATATAGCGAGCAGATAACATGACTGCAATGGTGACAAATTATTTTTGAGGGCAATCAATGAGTGAATCTTTTAGCGCGGTATCAAAAAAATCAGGTTTACCACCAGGCTCACTGGTTCATGTTGGTAATGTACTTGAAACGGTCACCCGAATGACAGTCATTGATTACAGTGAAGACAATGTAAAAGAGCAAGCGATCCACTCTGTTGATGAACTTATCAAATATAAAGGCACAGACAGCGTGACCTGGGTGGTTATTGAAGGATTAACAAATATAGCGATTGTCGAGCAGATAGGCGCTATATTTGACATACATCAGTTGGTGCTTGAGGATATTCTCAACACCAATCAACGGCCTAAATTCGAAGAGTATGATGATCACCTGTATATAGTGCTTAAATGCCTGTTGCCGGAAAATAGCCCTTTTTCTGTTAGCTATGAGCAAATCAGTCTCTTAATTTTCAAAAACATGGTCTTTATATTCAAAGAAAAACAGGATGATCTTCTCTCTCCTATTGAGCAACGCATCAGAACCAGTAAAGGGCGCTTCAGAAGCCTGGGAACAGATTATCTGACCTATGCGATTCTGGATGCGATTGTTGATCAGAATTTTATTCTATTAGATTCATTGGATGATGAGATAACTGCGTTAGAGGATAGTTTGTTAGCCTCTGAAGCCACCCCGGATATGCTCAGTACAATTCAAAAACTTAAACGGGAAGTCATTAGTATCAGGCGCTATGTTTCTCCGTTAAGAGAGCTGATAGCTGAAATGCTGCGCAGTGAATCTCATCTGATCAGCGAAAAAACGCATATTTATCTGAAAGATGTCTCTGATCATGCGATACGTGTCATAGAGTCAATCGAGTTATACCGGGAAATATTGACAAGTTTATTAGATATTTACGTATCGAGCGTCAACAACAAAATGAATGCAGTGATGAAGGTATTGACTGTATTTGCTTCAATTTTTATTCCGTTGACTTTTCTTACCGGAATATATGGGATGAACTTTGAGTATATGCCTGAGCTGAAATGGCAGTGGGCCTATCCAACCCTTTGGGTTATTTTTATTACTATCCCCGTTTTGCTGCTTATCTATTTTAAAAAGAAGAGGTGGTTATAAACCTTTTCGCATTACCTGTTGCGCTGATAACATTTTTCCGCTGAATTGTTTTAATGCGGGTGTTGACGAATCCCCCATTGATGAAGCAGGCGAGAGGTTAAAATATGCAGCAGAAAAAACGCCAATGTGACTAAGGCGATGGTAGCTACCCCGTAATCTAAGTAAAATGCGCCCGCAACCAAGGGCAGCAGGGCTTCCGGAATCTGATCCAAGCCCATAAACTTACTGCTCGAAGGGCGTTTCATGCGCCGTTTAATAAAACTGGAAAGCAGATCCCCCGTGAGAGACAATCCCGCAAAAATCAGTCCAAATAGCAATGGAAAGCCCAGCAACAGAGCGATAATCGCTGCGCCAACTATGCCCGACACAAGGCCGCGCCAAGTTTTAGAATAGCCAAATAGTGGATAGCCATCGCAAAGCCGCACACCGGCATCGATTGGCTGAGATAACCTCGTCCCCAGGCAGCGAGGCAACAGAGCGGGAATACCGTTAGCCGCAATTAATATCAGTAGCAGCTTAAATGCTAACACTGCGTAGCCCCATACCTGCTAACGTGATTTAAAAATTTCATTGGCTCTCCTCAATAAATCCTAATACCCCAGCATACCACAGCGCAATGCGAGGCGCTTTTTGAGTTTAGTTCAGCAGGGGCTAAACGCTGCAATAGATTTCAGGGAATGGGCGTTACAACAATGCTGCGCTTATCAATGAAAAAACCAGCTAAATAGCTGGTTTTTTCAGAGACCTTACGGGACGCCTTAAATAATTACCAATTAAACAGTCGCCGCTTCTTTGCGAATATCTCTTTTAAGGAACGCATAACTAAAGCCTGTCACCGCTGTACCGGCAGCAATTGCGGCTAAGTACAGTAGAACAGGACTGATTGCACCGGGAATAAGCAGTACAAACAAGCCGCCATGTGGCGCCAGTAATTGTGCACCGAAGAGCATAGAAAGGGCGCCGGTTAATGCACCTCCTGCCATACAGCAGGGGATCACGCGAATCGGATCTTCAGCTGCAAAAGGAATCGCGCCTTCTGAAATAAAACAAAGACCCAAGACAAAAGATGCCTTACCCGCTTCCGCTTCACTGGTTATAAATTTAGATTTAGCTAAGAAAGTGGCCAGCCCCATCCCTAATGCAGGTACCATGCCTGCCGCCATAATAGCTGCCATTGGCGCATAGGTTTGCGAAGCCAATAGACCGACACCAAAGGTGTATGCGGTTTTATTAACCGGGCCACCTAAATCGAAACACATCATTGCGCCCAGTAAAATACCCAGTAATACCGCATTTGCCGATCCCATAG
>Ga0075011_10000582_pt1 | contig 19499 bp, 17 predicted proteins | sample TARM_MetaG_T_14_FD_72354 | JGI IMG/M metagenome (GOLD analysis project Ga0075011, IMG submission 72354) | Freshwater microbial communities from Pennsylvania, USA, analyzing microbe dynamics in response to fracking - TARM_MetaG_T_14 | ecosystem: Environmental > Aquatic > Freshwater > River... | reverse complement strand
ACCATAGCGTTGTGGACCCACCTGATTCCATGCCGAACTCAGAAGTGAAACGCAATAGCGCCGATGGTAGTGTGGGGCTTCCCCATGTGAGAGTAGGACATCGCTAGGCTCTAATTATAAGCCCCTGTAGAAATACAGGGGCTTTTTTGTTGTGTTATTTCTTCTCATTAAGACTCCAGTAATATCTGTATTTGATACGGCCATCATAAGGTTGTATACCAGAACGATATTCAGCAAAGTGTTGAAACAGTTGCTTTTGGCTACCAAAGTCCTCGGCAAACCAATCATAAATAGATGAGAGTACTAGCTTATCTTCAGCAAATGAAACACCTTTAGTACTATTTATGAATTGATGAGCAGCTTTGTTTAGCAAGCGTTCCGTATTATGGGCAGTGAAAGCCTCATCCTGTAAGTTGGGGCAACCAAGGCTGGCACAGTTTACTGCGTAATGTGTTCTTGGATCGCCCCATATCGGCCTAAGTATGCGATGTTCTATATCATTTAGGCTCAGTTGTTTTCCCGCGATGGTAGTAATTTCTTCGTCCCATGGACCAAACCCAAACCAACTGCCTATCTTGGTTATAGAGCTGACCGGATAATTATCCAATATCAGTTGTACTGTTAATGCATTGTACAAATTAATCCAATATGCATATTGTTCTTTCTTATTGAGCTGTCTGGGATCTGTTTGAGAAAGATCAGATACGTAGTGGTCAAGTTGCTCTTTATGCTGTGGTGTAACATGGGAATATTTAAATAGGGTGTATTCACCTTGATGGATCAAATATAGGTCAAGAATCGTTTGCCATTTATGGTGCGATATAACCTGAGCGTTGTTGTTTTCATTACTAGTATTCCAGTACGGCCACAATTCCGCTTTTGGTGCAGCAATCACGTGGGCTGAAAACAGTAATAGTATCAAGGTGAAGAGTCGTTTCATCGGTAGTGCCTTGAAATATGGTTGATAACTACAAGACCGAAGTTTAAGCGAATTACTTTCTAATATAAAAAAGGCTGCCGATGGCAGCCTTGAATGTATTATTTTAAAAATGAAGGAATATTGGCTTCATAAGCGGCAATTTTATCTTCATGTTGCAGTGTTAAACCAATGTTGTCTAAGCCGTTTAATAAGCAATGACGACGGAACTCATCGATTTCGAAGCTGTATTCTTTACCATTTGCGGTAACTAGCATTTTTTCTAGGTCAACAGTGACTTGGGCACCTTCGTTTGCTTGTACGTATTGGAAAATCTCATCGACTTCCTGTTCGGTCAGGCGAACCGGAACCATCTGGTTATTGATTGAGTTGCCGTAGAAGATGTCAGCAAAACTTGGCGCGATCATAACCTGAATGCCATAATCCGCTAATGCCCAAGGGGCATGTTCACGAGATGAACCACAACCAAAGTTTTCACGCGCTAATAGAATACTTGCGCCTTGGTAACGAGGTTGATTCATCACGAAATCTGGATTTGGTTGCTGACCAGCATCGTCTAGGAAACGCCAGTCATGAAATAAGTGTTTACCAAAACCAATTCGGTTTACTTTCTGTAGAAACTGCTTAGGAATGATTGCATCAGTGTCGACGTTCGCTGCATCAAGAGGAACAACTAAGCCTGTGTGTTGTTGAAAACCTGCCATTTCTTTTTCCTCTATCCTTAGCTATTACGAATATCAACGAAGTGACCAGCAATTGCTGCAGCGGCAGCCATTGCTGGGCTAACTAAATGTGTTCGGCCATCACGACCCTGGCGACCTTCGAAGTTGCGGTTTGAAGTTGAAGCACAACGCTCGCCCGCCCCTAAGCGGTCATTGTTCATCGCCAGACACATAGAACAGCCTGGTAGACGCCACTCAAAACCTGCTTCGATAAAGATTTTATCTAGACCTTCTGCTTCTGCCTGAGCTTTGACTTGTTCAGAGCCCGGTACAATCAGCGCCTGAACATGAGAGGCTACTTTCTTGCCTTTGGCGACTTCGGCGGCTGCGCGCATGTCTTCGATACGAGAGTTCGTACATGAACCCACGAACACTTTATCGATTTTGTAATCGGAAAGCATTTTACCGCCTTCTAGCCCCATATAAGCCAGCGCCTTTTCTGCGGACAGACGTTCAACGGGATCTTTGATAGATTCTGGTGACGGAATTGGCGCATCTACAGCGATAACCTGGCCTGGGTTTGTCCCCCAGGTGACTTGCGGACGGATACTTGCGGCATCAAGAGTAACAACAGCGTCAAATTCAGCATCGTCATCTGTTTTAAGAGTTTGCCAGTATTCAACCGCCGCATCCCAGTCTGTGCCTGTAGGTGCAAATTTACGGCCTTTGATGTAGTCGAATGTTGTCTGATCCGGAGCGATCAATCCAGCCTTTGCACCTAACTCGATGGCCATATTACATACAGTCATACGGCCTTCCATAGACAGGTCTTGAATAGCTTCACCACAGAACTCAACGACATAACCGGTGCCGCCGGCAGCTGTAGTTTCACCAATTATTGCCAGAACAATGTCTTTTGCGGTAATTCCCGGAGCTACTTTACCTTTTACTTCAATTTTCATTGTTTTAGCGCGCGCCTGTTTTAGCGTTTGAGTCGCCATAACATGTTCAACTTCTGAAGTACCGATACCGAATGCCAGTGAACCAAATGCACCGTGAGTTGCAGTGTGTGAGTCGCCACAGACAATGGTCATACCCGGTAAAGTAATCCCCAGTTCAGGGCCCATTACGTGAACAATACCCTGGTATTTATGATTGATGTCGTAAAGGGTAACGCCAAATTCTTCACAGTTCTTCGCCAGAGTCTGCATCTGAATCCGAGCCATTTCACCAGAGGCATTAATGTCTTTAGTGGTTGTCGATACATTGTGATCCATTGTCGCGAACGTTTTACCGACCTGACGCAGCTTACGGCCTTTTTCACGCAGCCCATCAAAAGCTTGTGGTGAGGTCACTTCGTGGACTAAATGACGATCGATATATAGGATTGGGTTCTCGCCTTGTGCGGCTACGACGACATGTGCGTCGTAGACTTTTTCGTATAGTGTTTTGCCCATGTGTTTGCTTCCTTTCCTTGTCGACCACATGGAGTCAATTAACACCCCATGTGGCAACAAGATTAATATTTATTATGAATTCAGAACATATTCTGCAATTTTATCGCCCATCTGAGATGTGGTCAGGGCTGGTTTACCACTAGCGAGATCGGCTGTTAGCTCACCAGCTGAAAGCGCTTTACCAACGGCGGATTCAATCGCCACGGCTGCCGCTTCTTCACCCAGGCTATAACGTAGCATTAGGGCTGCTGAAAGAATTTGTGCTACCGGGTTAGCAATGTCTTTTCCTGCAATATCCGGCGCACTGCCGCCAGCGGGTTCGTAAAGGCCAAACTTACTTTCGTTCATACTTGCTGATGGAAGCATGCCCATTGAGCCGGTAATCATTGCACATTCATCTGAAAGGATATCACCAAAGATGTTTGAGCATAGCATGACATCGAATTGAGAAGGATCTTTGATTAGCTGCATCGTCGCGTTATCAATATACATATGAGATAACTCAACATCTGGGTAGTCTTTCGCTACTTCCGTTACCACTTCACGCCATAAGATCGAGCTTTGTAGTACGTTCGCTTTATCGATAGAGCAGACTTTTTTACTACGTAGCTGAGCGGATTCGAATGCGATTCTGGCAATACGCTCAATCTCAAAGCGGTGGTATACCTCGGTATCAAACGCTTTTTCGTTTGCCCCTTCACCTTCACGACCTTTTGGCTGACCGAAGTAGATACCACCAGTTAGCTCTCGCACTACAACAATGTCAAAACCACGGTCTGAAATATCTGCGCGAAGTGGAGAGAACGCTTCTAAGCCTTTGTGGATTTGTGCCGGACGCAGGTTACAGAACAGCTGGAAATGCTTACGAAGTGGCAACAAAGCGCCGCGTTCAGGTTGTTCATTTGGCGGAAGGTGTTCCCATTTCGGTCCACCGACTGAACCAAAAAGAACCGCATCAGAGTCTTCACAAGCTTTTAAAGTGCTTTCAGGAAGTGGGCTTCCATGGTTATCAATGGCAATACCACCAACATCATGTTCTTCACGCATGAAGGTTAACTTGTATTTTTGTTCAACAGCATCAAGTACTTTATGAGCTTGTTGCATTACTTCAGGTCCGATACCATCACCGGGCAGTACGGCGATCTTGTAAGTTTTGTCTGTCATGCGAGTCCTTTACTAATTTATTAATATTCTTTCAAAGTTGTATTTGCTGTTACTGCAAGACTCATTAAACGTCTGCAATAACTTTCTTTTTCTGTTTGATCTCTTCGATTTGATCTGCGCGGTGAATGCTATTGATTACGTGTAATAGTGCCTGGCCAGATGCTTCGACAATATCGGTCGATACACCGGTGCCGTGATATTTACGCCCTTTGTAATTGGCGATAATATCGGCCTGTCCCAGACCATCTTCACCTTCACCTTTTGCTGTTAGGTCAAATTTGTCCAGTACGATGTCGTAACCAGTCACGCGGTAGATACACTGATACAGAGCATCGACGGGGCCGTTACCTACCGCTGCTTCTGATTTTTCTTCTTCACCACAAGACAATTTAATACTGGTTGTTGCCATTACGCTACCAGACTGAACACTTAAATAGTTCAATTTATAAAAATCATCTTCTTCACGCAGGTTAGAGAAATGCATCAAGGCTTCTAAATCATAATCAAAAACCTGTCCTTTTCGGTCAGCTAATTTCAAGAAATCTTCATACAGCGCGTCTAGGTTATACTCGTTTTCGTTATAGCCCATACTTTCCATATGGCTCTTAACGGCAGCGCGACCGCTTCGGCTAGTTAGGTTCAATGCCTGGTTTTTCAGACCGATTGACTCTGGGGTCATGATTTCGTAGGTGTTTTTATTCTTCAACATACCATCCTGGTGGATACCGGAAGAGTGGCTGAATGCGTTTGCTCCCACAACGGCTTTGTTGCTTTGGATAGGCATGTTACAAAGCTGGCTGACTAATTTACTGGTACGATGAATTTCATCGTGTTTAATACCTGTATTAACGCCTAGTAACTCCTGACGGGTTTTAATGATCATGGCGATTTCTTCCAGAGCAGTATTACCTGCGCGTTCACCAATTCCGTTGATTGTTCCTTCAATCTGGCGAGCTCCCGCTTGCACTGCGGCGATTGAGTTGGCCACAGACATACCTAAGTCATCATGACAGTGTACAGAAATCACCGCTTTATCAATGTTTGGAACACGGTTGAACAGGTTTTCGATAATACCGCCAAACTCGCTTGGAACGGTGTAACCCACTGTATCTGGGATATTGACTGTGGTTGCGCCTGCATGAATCGCCGCTTCCACCATACGGCAAAGATCATCGATCGGTGTACGACCTGCATCTTCACATGAGAATTCGACATCGTCGGTGTATTGACGGGCATGCTTGACGGCTTTCACTCCCATTTCAACAATATCGTCATAAGAGCGACGAAGTTTGTCTTTCACATGAATGGTGGAAGTGGCTAAAAAGGTGTGGATACGGAACTGGTCGGCAACTTTTAATGCTTCTGCAGCCGCATCAATATCTTTCGGAACGGCACGCGAAAGCGCACAGATACGGCTATTTTTAATATTTTTAGCAATTGTTTGGACAGATTGAAAATCACCTGGAGATGAAACCGGGAAGCCAGCTTCAATAACATCAATACCTAATCGCTCCAGAGCGTAAGCGATTTGAAGTTTCTCTTTTACCGTTAGGCTTGCTGACAAGGCCTGTTCGCCATCACGCAAAGTTGTATCGAATAATATGACCTGATCGTTCATGTTTGCTTCCTTACTCGGAGAGGTAATCGTTTACTTCCTGGATTTAGTTATAAAAAAACCCGCATCGTGTGCGGGTTTTTAAGAATTTGTTGTGGTGATTTTCGTCCACTAACTACCCGCGCGATTGATTCACGATAAGGAGCAGGTTCAGGAGCAGAGAAAAACGCATTGTCATTTATTAACATCCACAAATTTGATTTAACAAATTAGTACCGTACTCAACTCTATCCGTCAACCTTAAAATTGTTTTTTTATTCATATCGGAGTAGTTAACTATTCAATATACCTAAAATCAATCGCTTGGAAAGAGGTCATTCGCCGGGTAAAAATGAGTAACCAGATCGATGTAATTAACTATATTCAGCGTCTACGACCAAATGTCATCCATTTACAAACAAACGGTCACGGATTTGCAATGTAATGCCCTTAGTTTTGGATAAGAACTATATCTAATTCAAGATAGGGGTATGTTATGAGAACTATCGCTAAGCTCGATTTGGCTTTTTCAACATTTTGCTTGCAGCATAGGTTTAATCAGCCAGTAGCGAGAATCAGTAAAGCGGTCTCGCATACGGGAGATGGTCACCTTTATGCTGCTTTTGGTTTTCTAGCCTGGGCGCTTGATAGTCTCTACGGTGGTATTTTTCTAATCGCGGGATTCATTGCTTTTGCAATTGAACTTCCCTGTTACTGGTTACTGAAAAACAGCTTCCAACGGCGGAGACCGCAGGAGTTATCACCGCTTCTGACTGCTTTCATTACTCCCTCTGACAGATACAGCCTTCCTTCTGGTCACACAGCGGCCGCTTTTGTTATGGCAACCCTGATTGGTCATTACTATCCGGAAGGGTATAGCCTGGCTTTTATCTGGGCGACGTTAATTGGCAGTGCTCGGATTTTACTGGGAGTGCACTTTTTTACTGATGTGATTATTGGCGCGATACTTGGTGCTGGTTGTGCGACCTTATCACTGCAACTTGTCGAGAGGCTGGCTTGAAGATTCTTTATGGGGTGCAAGGGACTGGCAATGGTCATATTGCTCGAGCCAGAGCGATGGCGGAAGCATTTAAAAATACCAGTGCGGAAGTTGACTTTCTGTTTTCCGGCCGTGATGCCAACAAGTATTTCTCAATGGAAGAGTTTGGTAATTACCAGGTTCGGCGAGGGTTTACATTTCAGTTTAATCAAGGGCAGATCAGTTATTTACAAACCGCACTGAATAATAACCCTGTGCAAATAATGCGTGAAGTAAGAGAATTAGATTTATCGCAATATGATCTGGTGCTTAATGATTTTGAACCCGTTTCTGCGTGGGCCGCCAAACGGCAGCAAAAAAGCATTATTGGCATTAGTCACCAGAATGCGTTTCGTTATCCGGTGCCGTTGAAAGGTGCGAGTTGGCTCGACAAGCAAATTATGCAGAGGTTTGCACCTGCTGATCACTATTTAGGTTTGCATTGGTACCATTTTGATCAGCCAATATTACCCCCGATTGTTCACACCACACAGCAGGTGATGCAAAGCCAGGATTTTGTTTTGGTGTATCTGCCTTTCGAGAGTGTTGACCAGATCTGTGAGTTACTATTCCGTTTCGCGAATCATTCGTTTATCTGTTACCACCCTAACGTTATAGAGGATGAAGTGATTGAAAATGTAGAGTTACGCCCGCTGTCTCATCGTCATTTTCAATATCATTTACATTGTTGTTCTGGCGTTATCGCGAATGGCGGCTTTGAGTTACCTTCCGAAGCTTTGTCTTTGGGTAAAAAGCTTCTGCTAAAGCCATTAATTGGGCAATTTGAACAGCAGAGTAATGTTGCAACGTTAGAAACGCTCGGTTTAGCTTCAGCAATGGATTTTCTTGATGCTTCAGCTGTCAGGAAGTGGCTGGATGAAAAGCAGGCAGAGCGAGTGGTTTACCCAAATGTTGCACAAGCGATTGTTGAGTGGGTTTTACAAGGTAACTGGGACGAGCAGCAATATTTATGTGATGAATTATGGCAACAGGTTGATTTTCCGAGTTATGTCTCGGTTAATTATTAATTTTTCCGAGAATTCAGTTTAACTCTAAGCATAGAGCCAGTCATTTGACTGGCTCTATTTTTTGCGTCGGTATTTCGTGTGATCGGTGGATAACGATGGGGAACTACTGCGCGTAAAAATGATGATTTCTGTAGGGCTTTTCCTCTTTCATATGGCAAAAAGACTGACTTTCCAGTGGTGCTATTGCCATTCGGCAAACGAATGAATCATAGTTGGCGCACTTTGAAAATATCCAAATAACCAATATTAAAACTACAGGTTATCTATTCGCTAAAGAATGTTTGGTATTTGATAGATTGTATGAATTATTGAGGTATAGCGAATGTTAGACAAGAAAGACGGAATGGGAGCGATTTCTAGTTACCGCATGGAAAGTGTATTACGTGGTGTTGATTTAAACTTGCTGACGGTTTTTGATGCCGTGATGCAAGAACAGAATATTACACGAGCAGCACATAATTTAGGTATGTCACAGCCCGCGGTGAGTAACGCTGTTGCTCGTTTAAAAGTGATGTTCAATGATGAGTTGTTTATGCGTCAAGGGCGTGGGATCCAGCCTACACAACGCGCTCGTCAGCTTTTTGGCCCAATCCGTCAGGCTTTACAGTTGATACGTAATGAACTGCCAAGTTCCGTATTCGCTCCAGAAACCTCAAGCCGTTTATTTAAACTGGCGATTTGTAGTCCTTGTGATATTCGCTTTGCTCCGAAAATTATCGAAACTATTAATGAAGTTGCCCCAAGTATTCAATTACATTTAGATGCTGAGTTTGACCGTATGCTCGCTGAGCGTATGCGTTATCAGGATACTGATTTTGTGATTGATTATGCGCATTTTGATGGTCAGGGCTTCTCTAGCACTGAACTATTCCAGGATGAGCTTGTTGTGGTTGCTTCTAAGGCGCACCCTCGAATTCAGGGCAGTGTGACCCGCGATGCGATTTTACAGGAAAAGCATGCCAAGTTATCTAAGATTCATGGTCAGCGCAGTTTTGCAGAGCAGGCATACCAGGAGCTGTACTGCTCGTCCAGCTATGAAGGTACCAGCCTGAGCAATGTTTTATACGTTGTGGGCCAATCAGAGTTAATTACTGTTGCACCACGCTGGATTGTGGAAAATGTTGCTAACGCCGACATGTTACAGATCATCGATTTCCCATTTGAGAACTCAAAAATCAGTGGTTACCTCAGTTGGCATGAATCAAGTGAAAAGGATCGTGGCCACATTTGGCTACGAGACCAATTAATGATGATTTGTCGTGAAGTGATTACCCGCTAATCACAACTCATCATTGACCTCAATAACGTAAATATTGAGATTGTTGGTGTGGAGTGCAATATCAGTGATATTGGCGCTAAAACAGGATGTTAAGATAAGCCTTGGGATGAAAGACTGCCCCAGGGCTTTTTTATTGCTGTGAGAGTTTGAAATACCAGCTGTTCAGCCGCTCTAAAATAATTCATAAGTTTGATGTTTGTCAGTTGCCTTTTATGTTTCTAAAGGTACACTTGTGCGCTCAATTAGGCTTACAGGTGTAAGCTATAGGTAGATAGATGACTAATTTAGATTTTCATATCGTTAAACGAATCCGCGAGCAAATCTCTGCGGGTGGTGAACGTTGTGCCCTGAAACATAAAGTGGGCAATGCATGGAAAAGCATTAGTTGGAAGCAATTCGGACAACAGATGGATGCGTTGTCGTTAGCGTTACTTTCACAGAACATTGGCGTACAGGACAAAATTGGGCTTTTTTCCAATAATATCCCTCAGTGGACAATCACTGATTTTGCTGCTTTACAGCTAAGAGCTGTCACTGTTCCTATTTACCCGACTAACACTGCTGAACAGTCTGCTTATATTCTGCAAAATGCTGACGTTAAGATTTTATTTGTTGGTGAACAACCTCAGTTTGACGTAGCAACCCGCGTTTTTGAACAGTGCGAACAACTACAACTGATCGTTGCGATGAATGAGAGTGTTGATCTTCAGGGGTTTGAGCACGCTCTTCATTGGTCTGATTTCATTGCATTGGGTCAGGAATCAGATCGTGGTGAGTTAGATCTGCGTTTACAACAAGCTAACTTCGATGATCTGATCACCCTTATTTATACCTCAGGTACAACCGGCCAACCAAAAGGTGTCATGCTGGATTACGCTAATATCGGCGCTCAGCTTGAAGGCCATGACCAGCGTCTAAATCTAACCCAAGACGATGTATCTCTCTGTTTTTTGCCACTCTCTCACGTATTTGAAAGAGCCTGGACGTTTTACGTACTTTATAAAGGGGCGACTAATTGCTACTTACATGATGTTTCTCATGTGCGTGAAGCATTGACGGAAGTTCGCCCCACAGTTATGTGTGCGGTTCCTCGCTTCTATGAGAAGATATTTTCAGCGATTCATGAAAAAGTAGCTCGAGCACCATTCCACCGCAAAGTCATGTTCACCTGGGCGGTCAACATGGGGGCGAAAATGGCAGCTTGCCATCAGGAAAACCGTAAACCTTCCTGGCTACTGAAAAAGTGTCATAAGTTTGCTGATAAAATCGTATTGGCTAAATTGCGAGCATTATTGGGTGGGCGGATTAACTTTATGCCATGTGGGGGCGCGAAGTTAGATGAAACAATCGGGCGTTTTTTCCATGCTTTAGGGATTAACGTCAAGCTTGGTTACGGCATGACAGAAACGACGGCGACCATTTCATGTTGGGATGATAATTGTTTCAACCCGGACTCTATTGGCCTTTCAATGCCTGGTGCTCAGGTTAAAATTGGTGAGAACAATGAGATTCTGGTACGTGGACCAATGGTGATGCGTGGTTACTACAAAATGCCCGAGGAAACCGCTAAAACCTTTGATGAACTTGGCTTTTTAAAAACAGGTGATGCCGGGCATATTGATGAGCAGGGTAACTTGTTTATCACCGATCGTATCAAAGAGCTGATGAAAACCTCAGGTGGTAAATATATTGCTCCTCAGGTGATTGAAGGTGCAATCGGTAAAGATCACTTTATAGAGCAGATAGCGGTTATTGCGGATACGCGTAAATTTGTTTCGGCGTTGATTGTTCCTTGTTTTGACGCGTTAGAAGAGCATGCTAAAGAGCTTAATATTAAATATCACGACCGTATGGAGCTGTTAAAACACAGTGAAGTGATTGAGATGTTTGAAAAGCGTATTAACGAACTTCAGGATGGTTTAGCGAAGTTTGAACAGGTAAAAAAATTCAAACTGTTACCGAAAGCATTCTCTATGGATGAAGGCGAACTCACGCCAACTCAGAAGCTGAGACGTAAAGTGATAAATACGCGTTACGAAGAAGAGATAGAAGAAATGTATCAGGAAAAGAAAAAGTAATTCCGGTCCTGATGATAAATATTAAGCCCCATTCAGCTAGTTGCGAATGGGGCTTTTTGATTTTTATCTCCAAATTGAGACGAAAAAATAATCTACGGTTTTTTCTTATACATCTGAGATTATTATCTGAATTATGTGTTATGCAGTTAGGATTGATACTTATTGTCTAAGCCTTTGCCATATATCAATAAAAACACGCCATTTTTGCGGTTAGACCTGTTGCTAAGAAAGGGTTAAAGTTGTTGCGTTACCTTTGCTTTTGTTATCACAAAAGCGGGACATAGCTGAAAGCGAAGCGTTTTCGAATCAGGCTACGAATAAGCCCTAGACTATGTAAAACCGGACCTGCTAGCTGACCTGGCTAATAGGATTTGGTAAGGAGAAAATATGGCAATGTTATCCGGCGCAGAGATGGTCGTTCAGTCTCTGATCGAAGAAGGCGTAGATCAAATATTTGGTTACCCTGGTGGTTCAGTACTTGATATCTACGACGCCCTCCATGAAAAAACTGACAATATAAAGCACGTACTTGTTCGCCATGAGCAAGCGGCCACTCATATGGCTGATGGGTATGCACGTGCGACGGGTAAACCTGGCGTAGTCCTAGTTTGTTCCGGCCCTGGTGCAACCAACACCGTTACCGGGATTGCAACCGCTTATATGGACTCGATCCCGATGATCGTGATTTCTGGCAACGTAGCAACGAACTTGATCGGTAATGATGCCTTCCAGGAGTGTGATATTGTCGGTGTATCTCGTCCAATCGTTAAACACAGTTTCCTGGTTAAGAAAGCGGAAGATATTCCCGAAACGATCAAAAAAGCCTTCTATATTGCTTCAACCGGCCGTCCTGGTCCTGTTGTAATTGATCTACCTAAAGATGTGATGAATCCACAGATCAAACTTCCGTATCAATATCCGGAAACCGTCAAGATGCGCTCTTATAACCCGACGACCTCTGGCCATAAAGGTCAGATCAAAAAAGCGCTGAAGTCTTTGCTTGAAGCGAAAAAGCCGGTGCTATATGTCGGTGGTGGTGCCTCGATAGCTGGTGCTGATCAACAGGTATCCCAGTTGGCAGAGAAACTTAACTTACCGGTTGTCAGTACATTAATGGGGCTTGGTGTTTTTCCCGGAACGCACAAAAATGCATTGGGTATGCTCGGGATGCACGGTGTTTATGAAGCCAACATGGCGATGCACAATGCGGATCTCATCTTTGGTATTGGTGTTCGTTTCGATGATCGTACAACGAATAACCTTGAGAAGTATTGCCCCAACGCCAAAATCATGCATATTGACATTGATCCTTCATCGATCTCCAAAAACGTGAAAGTGGACCTACCGATTGTAGGCTCAGCGGATCAAGTCCTGGAGACAATGCTGCAACTGCTGAACGAGCAAGAGAGCAGTAATGATCAGCAAGCGATAGCACAGTGGTGGGATGATATCCAAGTGTGGCGCGATCGTCAGTGCTTATCGTATGAAACGTCTAATGAGCGAATTAAGCCACAGCAAGTTATTGAAATGCTGCATAAACTGACCAATGGTGACGCCTATGTCGCGTCGGATGTTGGTCAGCATCAGATGTTTGCTGCGCTTTATTACCCGTTTAACAAACCTCGTCGTTGGATCAATTCTGGTGGCTTAGGCACGATGGGCTTTGGTTTACCTGCTGGTATGGGGGTAAAATTTGCTATGCCTCAGGAAGAGGTTGTAGTGATTACTGGTGACGGTAGTATTCAGATGAATATTCAGGAGCTATCAACTGCGCTTCAGTATGATATACCAGTGAAAATTATTAACCTGAATAACCGTTTCCTTGGAATGGTAAAACAGTGGCAGGATATTATCTATCAAGGTCGACACTCTAACTCGTACATGAGTTCAGTTCCTGATTTTGCTGCAATTGCAGAAGCTTACGGTCACGTGGGTATCCGAATTAATACCCCTGATGAACTGGAAGCCGGGCTGCAAAAAGCACTCGATTTGAAAGATCGCTTGGTATTTGTCGATATCAATGTGGATGAAACTGAACACGTATACCCGATGCAAATTAAAGGCGAGGGTATGGATAAAATGTGGTTGAGCAAAACGGAGAGAACCTAAGATGAGACACATTATTTCACTGTTAATGGAAAACCAACCGGGTGCCCTGTCTCGTGTTGTGGGCTTGTTCTCTCAACGTGGCTACAACATCGAGAGTTTGAACGTATCACCAACCGATGATGACACATTGTCGCGTCTTAACTTAACCACCACTTCAACAGAAATGCAGCTGGAGCAAATCCAGAAGCAGTTGCATAAGCTCATTGATGTACTCAAAGTACAGGAAGTTACGGAGTCTGAGCATATTGAGCGTGAGCTGATGCTGGTAAAAGTGAAAGCGACAGGATTTGCTCGTACTGAAGTTAAGCGTACAACGGATATTTTCCGAGGTCAGATCGTTGATGTGACGGCTTCGCAATATACAGTTCAGCTTGCAGGCACCAGTGAAAAGCTGGATGCTTTTATTCAGGCTGTTGCGGAAGTCACTGATGTCGTCGAAGTTGCGCGAAGTGGTGTGGTTGGTATTGCTCGGGGAGAAAGAGCCCTGCGTGGTTAAACACTAAAATCAGATAAATAAAACCAGCCGATTGGCTGGTTTTTTTGTGGCATGAGTTTGTTTATCGATACCATTAAATGAATCAGTGAAGAATACGAGCGCGCAGAGTGCCTTCGATACCTTTCAGTTTGGCCAGTGCTTCTTCCGACCGTTCTGCTTCAACATCAATCACCACGTAACCGATACTCGCGGTTGTTTGCAGGTACTGAGCGGCAATGTTGATACCTTCAGAAGCAAAGATGGTGTTGATTTGCGTCAGAATACCCGGACGGTTTTCGTGAATGTGCAGTAAGCGAGAACACTGGCGAAGCTCTGGTAATGATACTTCAGGGAAGTTAACGCTTGATAGGGTTGAACCATTATCGGAGTATTTAGCCAGCTTGCCTGCCACTTCGATTCCGATATTCTCCTGAGCTTCCTGAGTTGAACCACCGACGTGTGGTGTCAGAATAACATTATCAAATTTCATCAGCGGAGACTCGAATGCTTCTTTGTTTGAGCCTGGTTCAGTCGGGAATACATCAATGGCTGCACCTGCAAGGTGGCCTGATTCCATTGCGTCGCAAAGCGCCGGAATATCGACAACAGTACCGCGAGCAGCGTTAATGAAGATAGAGCCTGGTTTCATACGATCAAATTCAGCTTTACCCATCATGTTTTTAGTTTCCGGGGTTTCTGGAACATGAAGAGAAACCACATCACATTTGTTAAGAAGTTCGCTCATGGTGTGGACTTGAGTTGCATTCCCAAGTGATAGCTTGTTTTCGATATCGTAAAAGTAAACGCGCATCCCAAGGTTTTCGGCAATAATACCTAACTGAGTACCAATATGACCGTAACCGATAATACCTAGCGACTTACCACGTGCTTCATATGAATTATCTGCACTCTTTTTCCAAATACCTCGATGAGCAAGTGCGTTTTTCTCGGGAATACCACGTAGCAATAGCAGAATTTCCCCCAGAACCAACTCAGCAACACTACGGGTATTAGAGAATGGGGCGTTAAACACTGGAATACCGCGAGCGGCTGCCGCTTCAAGATTCACCTGATTAGTTCCAATACAAAAACAACCGATAGCGACTAACTTCTCTGCTGCGTTGATCACTTTTTCGGTCAGGTTAGTACGCGAGCGGATACCAATAAAGTGCACATCCTTAATGGCTTCGATGAGCTCAGACTCTTCCAGAGAACCTTTAACATATTCAATATTGGTATAGCCAGATGCTTGCAGAACTTCTACGGAAGATGGGTGAAGTCCTTCGAGGAGCAGTATCTTGATCTTTTCTTTATCCAGTGAAACTTTGGCCATTATTCTCGTCCTTAAAATGGAAAGGGAGGGCTGATGTATGAAACATCGAGCGAACTACACAATTTTTAGTCAAATGTAAAAAAAGCAAACGTTTTCGTTGCGTTTGTTCTGACCATTAAGTTATCAAATTTTTTTGTGGTTGGGTAAGAAAATTACGGAATAAGGCATAATTTTCTTGATTGAAAAGTAACAAAAACGGCACTCAAGGTGCCGTTTGTAATCAAATAACGAAAAATAGTGATTTTCGTAATCTTATTCTTCTATTTTTGCACCTTCAGGAGTGCCAGTGATAACTACATCAGCACCACTGATAGCGAATAGGCCGTTGGTCACAACACCTGCGATACCATTGATTTTTGCTTCTGTATCTTTTGCATCAGTAATACGCATACCGTGAACATCCAGAATCACATTACCGTTGTCAGTTACTACACCTTGACGGTAAACCGGATCTCCACCCAACTTAACCAGTTCACGTGCTACATATGAGCGAGCCATCGGAATAACTTCAACCGGAAGCGGGAAAGTACCCAAAACGTCAACAGCTTTAGTATCATCAACGATACAGATAAATTTTTGTGCAATCGCAGCAACAATCTTCTCGCGAGTTAACGCCGCGCCACCGCCTTTGATCATTTCACGTTGTGGGTTGATTTCATCGGCACCATCAACATAGATATCGAGACTCATTACGTCGTTACAGTCAAACACTTCGATACCGAGACCTTTCAGTTTTTCTGTGGAAGCCTCTGAACTGGATACAGCACCTTTAATCTCATCTTTAATAGAGCCTAGAGCATCGATGAAGTGATTAACGGTTGAACCAGTACCAACACCAACAATGCTGCCTTTTTCTACATATTTAAGAGCAGCCCAACCGGCAGCTTTTTTCATTTCATCTTGAGTCATGTCTATCTCCTGAGATTGATTCTTAAACCACAACGTATCTGCGCGAGATTATATACGGAAACGTGTAAGAGATGTACTGCATGGCTTGAATAACTCAAGCAATATCATTTTTAGATGCTAGGTTAGCTTGGTTAGGTTGTTACCATTGCCAGATTTTACTTGGTGTGACAATTTTAGGTAGGGGAATGTCCCATTTTTCAACCGGTAGTTTATCAACATACTGGCAGTCGTGAGCTAACCCGATAGGTGTTGCTCCTATACCAGTGTTAAACCAGGGCTCTAAGGTTCGGTCATAATATCCGCCCCCCATACCCAAACGATGTCCATATGAATCAAAGCCGACTAAGGGTGTACAAATCAGATCAAGCTCTTTCACCGGGCAGATTCGGTTTTTAGCTAATTTGGGTTCTAGGATGTGAAATTTGTTGTAAGTCATTTCCGATTCTTTGTTGTAGTGAAGAAACAGTAAATGACCGGCTGAAAAAGGGTGTAATACCGGAAGGTAAATACTTTTACCCTGTGTCCACAACCATTCAATAAGCGGTTGTGTATCCAGCTCTCCATCGGTTGAAAGATACAGAGCGATATTCTGACTGGTTTGCATTTCGGGCAGGGATGAAAAACGTTCTATAAGGTCCTGACTTGCTTGAAACTGAACATCACTGGGAAGTTGGTTACGTTTTTGTCGGATGAAAGAGCGAAATTCTTGGCGAGAATGCATTTGCATAATAGGTTACCCCAGAGTGCCGTTGTAGATTGTGGCCCTTGAACCAGCGAGTTCAAGGCGGATCAGCAATGATAACCGTAGGCTTCTCGATACGAGCCGAGCTTGCTCAATAGCTATCAAATACTAATCCTTGGGTATTGCTTATCGGCTCGGGGACTTAAATCCACTGACGCACACCCCAGGGTAAATACTTTTGATGCGTAAGGTTATAAAGCTTGTTCTTGCTTTACCTTACTGAGCGCATCTTCGAGAGAACCGGTTAATCGTTCCATTCTCTCATTAATTTCTTGTTGTTGCCCATCATTTTGTTGCTGATAAGTTTGTAACTCATAGCAGATGTTCAACGCAGCGATAGTGAGCAATTTTACTTCATTAGTAACTTTAGTTCTGTCAGCCATTTCCTTTAATCGTCGGTCAAGATCTTTTGCAGCACTGATCAGAGAGTCTTCTTGACCCGCTGGACAATTCACTCGCGTCACATTGCCTAATATTTCTACGTCAACCGCTTGATTACTCATGATTAATGAACTCTATTCACATCGCTGAAGATGATACTTGTTAAGTAACCATCGAGGTGGAAACTATAGGTAAAGCGCTTCTAAGATTCAAGCTTTTCCCTGTGATCGGTTAAAAATGGCGAACGAAAACTCAGTTCTTAGCCAATTTGCATAAAAGATATTCATAATTCGCTTTTTCGCCAGATAGGGGAAGTGTTAGGATTAGACTTATTTATGTTTAAAGACGAGCCCGTTATGAGCGAAACACAATTTCCTACTTACGAACTTTTAGCTAATGAGTTGAAAACTGCTTCTCTGGGAGTGAATCCTGCAGAGTTACACGGTTTGCTGACGGGAATGCTGGCGGGTGGGCTGAGTTTAAAAGACGATAGCTGGCAACCACTGATTTTTGATTATACCAATGATGGTATGGGGTGGCCTGTTGGCGCATTGGCAATGGCGAAGCAATTATTGGCGGCGACAAATGCAGAATTGACTGATACGTCATTAGAAATGAGCCTGATATTACCATTAGGTGATGGCGAAGAAGCGTTGTTTGAATTTGCTGACGGTGTGGCTGATTGGGTTAATCATTTTATTTCCGGATTAGGTCTGGCCGGAGCATCAATTAAACAAGCTTCTGCTGATGCAAAAGAGGCGTTGGAAGATTTAGAAGAAATTACCAAGCTTGGCATTGATGAAGATGATGATTTGGAAGAGCAGGCACAATTGTTAGAGCAAGTGATTGAACATGTAAAAGCGTGCGTACTGATTCTGCATGCTGAGTTGGGCGTAAAACCAGAGCAAGATAAGCAGCCAACGATTCACTGAGGAGTAAGAATGTGAATGAGGCCAAATTGTTTGATGTGATTATTGCTGGTGGCGCTATGGCGGGAGCGACTTTGGCCCTAGCGTTAAGCCGGTTGAGTCAAGGTAGGCTTTCACTGGCTGTTGTTGAGTCATATCAAGCCGACCATCAACAGCATCCGGGATTTGATGCTCGCTCGATCGCTTTATCTCACGGAACCGTCAATATTTTACAACGATTAGGTTTATGGGCGGCATTAAAAGATATCGCAACGCCGATTAACCATATTCACGTATCTGATCGCTCTCATGCCGGGATGACGGAAATCGATAAGCAGGATGTTGGTGTTGACGCATTAGGTTATGTGGTTGAGTTGGCCGATGTGGGGCGAATCTATGCTGATGAAATAGAGCAGTGCGCTAATATTAGCTTGTTTTGCCCTCTCAGTATTGAAGAAGTTGAGCGTTCAACAGATAAAGTTACCACGATATTGTCGGATGGCTGTAAAATTGAAGGCAAATTATTGGTGGCCGCTGATGGCGCTGTTTCAACCTGTTGTCAGAAAATTGGGTTGGCACTTAAAGAGTATGACTTTAATCAGGTTGCGGTTATTGCCAATGTGGTCACCGATGAACCTCATAATGGCAGGGCGTTTGAAAGGTTTACTGCTGATGGCCCGGTCGCGTTGTTACCGATGAGTGATAACCGAATGTCATTAGTTTGGTGTTTACCTCCCGACGTCGCCTCTGAAGTGCTGACGTTAGATGATGATCAATTCCTGAATCAATTGCAGAATGTATTTGGCTGGCGACTGGGTAAACTGAAAAAAACCGGAGCACGCAGTGCATACCCGTTATTATTAAGGTACCGGGAGCAGAATATATCTCATCGTTTTGCTATCGTGGGGAATGCAGCTCAGTCTCTGCATCCTATTGCCGGACAAGGTTTTAACCTGGGTATTCGTGATGTTGCCAGTCTGGCTGATGAGATAACTCAGGCCGAAGATGTGGGCAGTTATAAACATCTCAGCCAATTTAAACAGCGTCGTGCGCATGATCGATCGAGCACCATTACTTTGACTTCCGGTCTGGTACATCTGTTTTCGAATGATTTAATTGCTCTGCGCGTTGGAAGGAATTTAGGGCTGGCAGCAATGGATAATTTTCCACTACTTAAAACGCCGCTGCTCCGCCGCACCCTGGGTGTGGTTAATCGATAAAAGGTATTCGGATATGATGCAAAGTGTAGATATTGCAATCGTTGGTGGTGGAATGGTAGGACTGGCGTTGGCAACAGCGTTTAAAAACACCGATTTGCGAATTGCAGTAATTGAAGGAAATCTGCCACACGAGGGGTTGAGTGAACAGCCGGATACTCGAGTTTCTGCCTTAAGTCGTTCTAGC
>Ga0075011_10000581_pt1 | contig 19507 bp, 20 predicted proteins | sample TARM_MetaG_T_14_FD_72354 | JGI IMG/M metagenome (GOLD analysis project Ga0075011, IMG submission 72354) | Freshwater microbial communities from Pennsylvania, USA, analyzing microbe dynamics in response to fracking - TARM_MetaG_T_14 | ecosystem: Environmental > Aquatic > Freshwater > River... | reverse complement strand
CGTACACTTTTGCAAGTGTAGTACAGATAGCAGCAGTTAGAGTTGTTTTACCGTGGTCAACGTGGCCGATAGTACCAACGTTTACGTGCGGTTTCGTACGTTCAAATTTTGCTTTAGACACGATCGTGTTCCTTCCTAGTTATGATTCGTCTTGAGTCACATATAGCTCAAGACGCGCCAGAAATTGCTATTTTATGCGCCAACTCTCATCAGCGCAATAGATTCGTTATTAAACAAATAACAGTTAACCACGTTCTGCAATGATTGCTTCTGCAACATTTTTTGGCACATCAGCGTACTCTGCAAACTCCATGGAGTAAGAGGCGCGACCCTGAGTGGCAGATCGTAAGTCTGTTGCATAACCAAACATTTCCGATAGAGGGACTCTAGCGTGGATAATCTTAAGGCCTGCATGGCCTTCATCCATACCTTCAATCATGCCGCGACGACGGTTTAAGTCACCCACAACATCACCCATCCAATCTTCTGGAGTAGTTACTTCAACTTTCATCATTGGTTCAAGAAGAACAGGCTGCGCTTCTAAAGCACCTTTCTTGAACGCCATCGAACCAGCAATCTTAAACGCCATCTCGCTTGAGTCGACATCATGATATGAACCATCGAATAATGTCGCTTTCACATCCAGAATCGGATAACCAGCTAACACACCGTTGTTCATTTGCTCTTCGATACCTTTCGCAACCGAGCTGATGTATTCCTTAGGAATCACACCACCAACGATTTCGTCGACAAAGACAAAGCCTTCGCCGAGTTCCGCAGGTTCAATCTTAAGCCAAACGTGACCATATTGACCACGACCACCAGATTGACGAACGAACTTGCCTTCTACTTCCGCTTTTCCACGGATAGTTTCGCGGTAAGCCACTTGTGGTTTACCAACGTTACAGTCCACACTGAACTCACGCTTCATGCGATCAACAATGATGTCTAGGTGAAGCTCACCCATACCAGAGATCAACGTTTGACCTGTTTCCTTATCGGTTTCGACACGGAAAGATGGGTCTTCTGCAGCCAGTTTACCTAGCGCAATACCCATTTTTTCTTGGTCAGCTTTAGAGCGAGGCTCTACCGCAATTTGAATCACTGGCTCAGGGAATTCCATGCGCTCAAGAACCACTTTGTGGTCTGGGTTACACAGCGTATCGCCTGTAGTGACATCTTTTAAGCCGATCGCAGCCGCAATATCGCCAGCACGAACTTCTTTAATCTCTTCACGTTTGTTGGCATGCATCTGTACGATACGACCAAAACGTTCTTTTTTCTGTTTCACTGAGTTGTAAACGGCATCGCCAGAGTTCACCACACCAGAGTAAACACGCATAAAAGTCAATGTGCCAACAAATGGGTCAGTGGCAATCTTAAATGCAAGTGCCGAGAATGGTTCGTTGTCGTCAGCGTGACGTTCTACTTCGTTCTCGTTTTCATCCACGCCTTTAATGGCTGGTACATCTACCGGTGAAGGCAAATATTCAACAACCGCATCCAATACCGCTTGTACGCCTTTATTTTTAAAGGCACTACCACAAGTGGCCAATACGATTTCATTGTTAATGGTACGAGTCCGTAGCGCTTGTTTGATTTCCGCTTCTGTCAGCTCGCCGTCTTCAAGATACTTTTCCATTAACTCTTCACTAGCTTCCGCTGCCGCTTCTACTAGGTTGTTGTGCCATTCTTCGGCCAACTCAAGCATATCTTCTGGAATGTCTTCGTAAGTAAACGTCATGCCTTGATCGACTTCATTCCAGTTGATGGCTTTCATCTTGATAAGGTCGATGACACCTTTGAACTCTTCTTCCGCACCAATATTTAATTGAATAGGAACAGGAGTCGCACCAAGACGATGTTTAATTTGGTTTACAACGCGTAAAAAGTCTGCGCCAGCACGGTCCATTTTATTAACGAACACCATGCGAGGAACACCGTATTTGTCAGCTTGACGCCATACAGTTTCAGACTGGGGTTCAACACCAGATGAGCCACAGAATACCACCACAGCACCATCAAGCACACGAAGTGAACGCTCTACTTCAATTGTAAAGTCAACGTGTCCTGGGGTATCAATGATGTTTACGCGATGATCTTGGAACTGTGCTTCCATACCACGCCAGAAGGTTGTCGTAGCAGCAGAAGTGATAGTGATACCACGTTCTTGCTCCTGCTCCATCCAGTCCATGGTTGCAGCACCATCGTGAACTTCGCCGATTTTGTGAGAAAGGCCAGTGTAGAACAGAATACGCTCAGTAGTGGTTGTTTTACCTGCATCTACGTGAGCACAGATACCGATGTTGCGGTAGCGCTCAATAGGAGTTTTCCGAGCCACGATTGTATCCTCTTACTAAGGTAATCCTTAGAGTATGAAAATGTGCTGCGAGAGAACCTCGCAGCACAGAAAGGTATTACCAGCGGTAATGAGCGAATGCTTTGTTCGCTTCTGCCATACGGTGAACGTCTTCACGTTTCTTAACAGCAGTACCTTTATTTTCTGACGCGTCTAGCATTTCAGCAGCTAGGCGAGCAGCCATAGATTTTTCACCACGCTTACGCGCAGCATCAACTACCCAACGCATAGCAAGTGCGTTACGGCGAACCGGACGTACTTCTACTGGCACTTGGTAAGTTGAACCACCCACGCGGCGAGATTTAACTTCAACCGCTGGACGTACGTTTTCAAGAGCTTCTTCAAATACAGCTAAGTGACCTTTGCCAGATTTCTCAGCCATAGTGTCTAGTGCAGTGTAAACAATTTTCTCTGCAGTAGATTTTTTACCGTCAACCATAAGAATGTTAACGAATTTTGCCAGCAGTTCAGACTTGAACTTTGGATCTGGAAGGATCTTACGCTGACCAATAACGCGACGACGTGGCATGGATATTCTCCGTTGTCTTTTTCAGGTTATCCAAAACTTTTCAGTTTCTTCAAAAATTAAATAATTTAGTGTTTGGCCTTACTTAACGGAAATCCATTAAGATTTAGGACGTTTCACACCGTATTTAGAACGAGCTTGTTTACGGTCGTTTACGCCTGCACAGTCAAGTGCACCACGGATTGTGTGGTAACGCACACCTGGAAGGTCTTTTACACGACCGCCACGGATAAGAACAACTGAGTGCTCTTGAAGGTTGTGACCTTCACCGCCGATGTACGAAGTCACTTCGAAGCCGTTCGTTAGACGAACACGACATACTTTACGAAGTGCTGAGTTAGGTTTTTTAGGTGTAGTAGTGTAAACACGTGTACATACACCACGTTTTTGTGGGCACGCTTCTAGTGCTGGCACGTTGCTTTTAACAACTTGCTTTACACGAGGATTGCGGACCAACTGGTTAATAGTTGCCATTAACTAGCTCCTGAATTTACTTAAAGTAAGCTTTGTGAAAAATCTAGTCCCTAGTGCACTTAGTACAAATAGGGACGCAAAATTCTATGCAGCAGTGAGAGGTGTGTCAAGAAATATACAGATCTTTTTTAACCACCATAAGTAAAGGGTGGGTAATAGAGGGGTAATAGTGATAAGAAAATCTACCAAGTGATTGATTTTTCATGATTAGTAGTAAGTTCAACCAAACCAGAGAAATCCACTTTGGTAATTTGTACTGAGCAGAGATCCTGCACCCCACGCGCGCAGAGATCCTCAAGTAAGACATAAACCCTGTTCAGATCGTTGAGTAGTAAAAAAGAGCCCGCACTAGGGTTACTCATATAAACCGCTTCTTCAACCAAGATAATACTATCCTCAGCCAAACAATAACGCTGCGCTAAGGCCAGTTTTGCCGTGTCTTTTACAATATGCAGCATAGGTACACCTTAGAAAGTTAGTACTTGATCGCACTCGTGAAGTAACTGAGCGATTTGCTGAGGCGATTTTTTTTCAACATCAATTACCCATTGAGCCGATGCTAACCCCAACTCTTCAACGCTTTGCTCACACAGATAAAGGTGTTCAATATCGTATAACTCAAGCAGTTTAAACGCACTGATGTAGTCACGGCTAAGCAGTTGTTGCGGTGATTGGTTGGCAACGATTTGCGTCACCCCAAACCCAACAAAAAAGAGCGAGATCGCATCACAATAGGCAGAGGCTGCCAGTACAGCATCCAGCCCTTCTCTTCCAGCCGAACTAGAATGAGGCGAAGAATGAAAAACAAAACCGATCTTTTTCAAAACTGTACCACTCGATCTTGAGTCAATAACGCTTCAGCCAAACTTCCTAACCCAGTTTGAGCAAAACCTTGTGCCAAATTATGCGCAGTGAGCTGGTGTTGCTGAGCTTCATTTTCACTGATAATGCCACGACGTAACGCTGCAGCAACACAGGTTTCTAAGCGTACATGGTGTTCAGTAGACAGCTTCTGCCATGCTTTCACAAGATCAAACTCATCGTTCGCAGGCGCGGTGATCGCAGAGCCATTGAAAACACCATCTTGATAAAAAAATACTTGCTTGAGTGAATGCCCTTTTTCTAGCAATGCACAGGCAAACAGATAAGCACTACGCGCTGCCTGTGTGCCATACACTGAGCCATTGACCAATAATGTGTAACTCAATACTGGCTCCACTAACATTCATCTCCGGTCTTGCGTTGGCGAATGTAGAGATAGACAGTATGTTTAGAGATATTGAGCCGATCAGCTACGCGGTTAATCGCATCTTTGATGTCAAAAATGCCTTTGTCATACAGCTCCATCACAATCTGACGGTTCTTGGTATTGTTAGACACTGATTTATCGGCGTTGATCTCTTCGATGGTACGCTCTACCGTCTGATCCACCAGCTCTTCTACATCACTGGCAAAGTTAACCGACGAGGCGGCTTCCTGAGCTTCCTGAGTCGGCATGAATGATTGCAGAACTTGTGAGAACGGAGCATCTAAATTGACGTTGATACAAAGTAAGCCAATGACTCGGTTATCACCATTACGAATCGCGACCGTAATCGATTTCATCAACACACCACCCTTGGCGCGAGAGAAATACGATCGTGAGAAGTTACGCTCCGATCCTTCAATGTCTTTCAACATACGCAGTGCAAGATCGGTGATCGGGGAACCAACTTGGCGGCCCGTATTTTCACCATTGGCAATTTTAATCGCCGAGGTATTGAGATCTTCTAATGAGTGCAAAACGATCTCACAAAAAGGGCCAATCAGGCTGGCGATACCGTCAACCACAGCTTCATAAGATCGAAGAATGATTTTATCGTGATCACTAAATGGCATCACGTGCACGGATTCCATTTCAAGCAACATATCCGCGTTTAGAGTTTCTGTCGTTGTCACTGTTATCTAGCCTTAGAGCGAAAAATCAACAAATTGACGTAAGTTTATCAGAAAATTTTAATCGAAAACTCTGTTAAGTCACTAACAAGTGATTTAGGACAACTAATTCGTGAGTCGTTAGAGACAGAAAAGGCCTGATTCATCAGGCCTTTGAGCTGGTTACAACAGTTCAACAATGGCTGATATTATTTAGCTGCATCGCTACCGTTATCAATTTTTAGTAACTCCACTTCAAACACAAGTGTTGAGTTTGCTGGAATAGTCGGCGTATCTTGCTCACCGTAAGCCAGTTGCGGCGGGATAACAAACTTGTATTTTGATCCCACTTGCATCAGTTGCACACCTTCTGTCCAACCAGGAATAACCCGATTGAGTGGGAATGTCGCTGGCTCACCACGATCATACGAGCTATCAAATTGAGTACCGTCAGCCAGTGTCCCTTTGTAATGCACTTGAACAGTATCGGTCTCTTTTGGTGACTCACCTTTTGCTGGCGTCAGTACTTGGTACAGTAAACCAGATTCAGTTTTCTTTACGCCATCTTGTTTTTCAAATTCAGCGCGGAATTCATCACCAGCTTTTTCAGCAGCAGCCGCTTTTTCAGCGGCTTTCGCTTGCATGGTTTCAGAAACGCGTTTATCTAGAGCTTCTAGCGCTGCGCGTGTCTCTTCTTCACTCAACTCAGCATTGCCCGCGAAGACATGTTCAATCCCTTTTAGAACCAGATCTTTATTCAGATTGATACCAATTTCGGCTGGTTTCTCAATGCTGGTGCTGAGATAATTTGCAAAAGAGACGCCAATCGCGTAAGCCGCTTTGTCATCTTCTGTTTTAAAGTGAACCGTTTTTCCCGCTTCCGTTTGTACTTGTTCTGCTGCAGGTGCTGCTTCAGTTTTCGGGGCTTCATCTTTCTGGCAGCCAACTGCAAGCATGACGGTTGCCGCAAGCAGTGACACTTTAAACAATGATTTCATTTATTTCTCCAATTTGTAGGCAAACCTTTTGTTATTACGCACAAATTTCAGTGAAAAACTGGTGCGCTAAACAGAGTTGTACCAATATAGCGATATGTTGATAGATTGTCTTTACACTCAAAGCGGATAATTAGACTTGATGCGAATAATTTCTCATTCAATCCTAGGTTGCATTGTCATCTTGATGTTAAATGGCTGTTTTTTCTCTAACAGCGATGTACAACGTTGGGATATAGAACCAAACGGTTCGACCAGTTTCGGTTTAAGTCGCGATGGTCGTTTTGCGCTACTCTATTCCAAACAAAGACAACTCGTTCTATGGGATCTTGAACAAAACAAAACCTTAGCCGAATTGGGACCTCAAGACCCACAAGCCAATACCGTTTCTCATATTCGACTCTCCGATAATGGCCGTTTTGCCGTGACCGCTAGCCAAATTAACTTTGCCGTATGGGACTTAGGTTGGACACAAGCTCAAGGTTTGTGGTCCATCTCCGATGGGCTGATCCGAGACATTGACATTGCCAATAACGGAAAACAAGTTCTACTCGGTTTATCCAATGGTAAAGCGATTTACGTCGATTTAGTCACTGGACGTCGACTAGAGTTCCTTGCTCATCGAGAAAAAGTGAATTCTGTCGCCCTATCGCCCAATGGCCGCTTTGCTCTGACGGGAGGTAATGATTATTTTGCCTACCTTTGGGATACGCAAAGTGGGCAAATTTTACGATCGTTTGAACATGAGCAGCGGGTGAATCGAGTAGCGCTGCAGCGAGAGGGAAAATTAGCCTTTACCTCCGATGGTGGTAATCAATCCATTATTTGGGATCTCTCCTCGGGTAAGGAACAGGCGAAATTGCGCAGTTTTTCACGACAATTGATCTTCTCTACGGCGCGTTTTTCCGATGATGGCAGGTTGCTTGTGACAGGGAATCCTTCAAGCCAAGTCGCGGTTTGGGATACTCAAAGTGGTAAAAAACAGCAAGGATTCGAAGTAGAACCGCTAAAAGATGCTCGCCCACCCACTGCTGTGGTGTATGATGCGGCCTTTGATCATCAGCAACGAATTATTACCGGAAGCTCTGCAGGGATTGCTCAAGCTTGGAAACTCGACGATTAGTTATGAACGATAAGTATATTCAGCAATTAGAACAGCGTGTTAGTGACTTGGAATGCCAACTTGCTTTCCAAGAACAAACCATTGATGAACTCAATCAAGCATTATCAACACAGCAGCTCATGCTAACGAAAATGCAAGACCAAATGAAATATGTGGCTGGTAAAGTCAAAAATATGGATGCCTCACATTTAGCGGATCCATCAGAAGAGACTCCACCACCTCACTATTGATAGTGATGATACTGATAGTGATAAACTGATAATAATAAATCGGTTACCGCGCTATTGTGCATCACTATCGTGCGAAGTAGTACGCAATGATGCCCCCAGCAACGACGAGACAACCACCGATGCGGCGCAGTTGATGATCGGGCTGCTGGCTGAGCTCTGCCACCATCTTTCTCCAGCCATTAGGGGCGATTAACGGTCCAATACCTTCTGCAATTAACACCAGCCCCACAGCAAGCCAGATTGAATTCGACATAGTGCCTTCTCTCTTAAAGCCATAAACGACAAAGGCTCCCTGAAGGAGCCTTTGAATAAACAACGGTCAATTATTTCGTTGTCAAACCTTTGGTGTTATTCATGTACTTGAAGAAATCACTCTTAGGATCAAGCACCAAGATATCACTCTTCTCGCTAAATGATTTCTCATAGGCTTTCAGCGAACGTAAGAACCCGTAAAACTCAGGATCTTTACTGTACACATCTGAGTAAATCTTCGCTGCTTTAGCATCAGCATCACCGCGAGTTACGCGAGCCGTTTTATCCGCTTCCGCTAAGATAGTCGCCACTTCAAGTTCAGCTTGAGCACGAATAACTTCGGCTTTTTCACGACCTTGAGAGCGGTGTTTACGAGCTACTGACTCACGTTCAGCACGCATACGACGATAGATAGACTCACTGATCTCATCTGGGAGGTTGATTTTCTTAATACGGAAATCAACCACTCTCACGCCTAAATCTTTCAGTGCGCCTTTACGCGTATCTTCCAACACATTTTCCATCACTTGGTCACGCTGACCATCGATTTCCAATGCTTGTTTCGCAGCCTCAGTCGTGACGACTTCATCATCAGCACTTTCCGGCAAGACATCTTTATTACGTGGGCCTGAAACAATTTGTTTGATTTCACGAGAACCGATTTCAGAACGAAGAATGTCTGTCACTTTACGCTCTAACAGTGCTTGTGCCGTCAATGCATTGCCACCACCCGTTGCCAAGTAGTATTGACCAAAGTCTTCAATACGCCATTTGACATAGGTATCGATGATCACATCTTTTTTCTCTGAAGTCACGAAACGGTCAGAGCGGCCATCCATTGTTTGGATGCGCGCATCTAACGTTCTTACTCGATCAAACAGTGGCATTTTAAAATGCAAACCCGGTTCGTAGATTCGAGCAATTTCATTGTTATCTTTCAGAATACGACCGAAACGGACAACAATACCGCGCTCACCTTCAGGAATCACAAACAGCGACATCAACATCAATACCAGTGCAATCACTAATACTGGGATCATTAACTTACGCATTACTAGTATCTCCCTTGACGTGTATTGCTAGAGCGAGACGGTGTATTACCTGTATCACTGCTGGTTGGTGAATCAAGCTCTATCTGATCATAGGTTGATGATGATTTATCTTGACGTTTGGTGTCATTCTTACTGTCTTGGCCTGTAATTCGATCCAACGGTAGATAAAGCATATTGCCACTGGATTCTGAATCAATTAGCACTTTAGATGTGTTTGAATACACCTCTTCCATAGTATCTAGGTAGAGACGATTACGTGTCACATCTGGCGCGGCTTGATACTCAGGGAGCAGTTTTTCAAACTGTGCCACTTGACCCAATGCTTCGTTAATCGTGCGTTCTGTATAACCTTGCGCTTCTTTCTTCAAACGTTCTGCTCGGCCTGTTGCTTTAGGCAGAATTTCGTTCTTATACGCTTCAGATTCACGAATGAAACGCTCTTCATCTTCTCGCGCGGCAATCGCATCATCGAATGCATCTTTCACTTGCTCTGGCGGACGAGCCGACTGGAAGTTGACATCGACAATCATTAAGCCCATATCATAGCTATCAATGATTTGATTCAAGGTCGTTTGGGTACTTTGACGAATTTGCTGACGGCCACTGGTTAAGATACTGTCCATCAAAGAATCACCAACCACGGCACGTAATGCTGAGTCAGTTGCTTGGCGTAAGCTATCGTCAGCATTAGTCACACGATACAAGTACTTGTATGGATCAGACACGCGATATTGTACATCCATGCCAACAGTGACCACGTTTTCATCTTTGGTTAGCATCAAACCCGATGCACGTAGTGAGCGAATCGCTTGTACGTTAACGGCCGTCACTTCATCAACAAAGCGAGGACGCCAGTTCAAACCTGGATCAACGATGCGATCATACTTACCTAAACGCAGCACGACGCCACGCTCAGCTTCACCAATCGTATAGAAACCAGAAAAGAACCACACCGCAACTGCGATTGCTGCAATGACTCCAAAGCCAATTGCGCTACCACCAGAGAATGAAGGGCCTTTACCGCCTTTCTTACCAAATCGTCCGCCCAGTTTCTGGCTCAGTTTATTGAAAACCTCATCCAAATCTGGCGGTCCTTGATCACGGCCACCTTTATTTTTGTCACCACGATTATTACCCCAAGGGTCATTATCGCGGCCATTGTTGCCGTTGTTATTACCGGGCTCATTCCACGCCATTAGAAAGCTCCATCATTTGATATGACGTTATACTGTAGCAGTCCTTTAAGTAACTATAAAGTCACGCAAAACTGCTTCTTCTCTTTTTTCTAGTCTAAACCAATCAACTTGCTGCATACGAATGTTAATCAACAAATTACCATCTGGATCATATTCTTCTTGTTGAATACATTTCATTTGTGAAAATGCACTACGAATGCGACCTTGGTGCAGTGGTGGAATACACAATTGATATTGAATGACTTGACTCGCTAATCGCTCTGTCAATGCTTCGAAAAGCAGATCAATACCCTGTCCATCCATGGCTGATAACCACACGGTTCTCGGTATTCCCTCATCATCTTTTTCGATGCGAGGTTGTTGGCCTTCTAGATTATCGATCTTGTTCATGACGACAAGCGTTGGCACCTCATGGGCGTCAATCTCTTCTAATACATCATGGACGGCTTTGATATTCTCACGAAAACGCTCATCACTGGCATCAACAACATGTAACAAAATGTCAGCTTCTTGAGTTTCTTGTAACGTGGCTTTAAATGCTGCAACTAAATCGTGCGGCAGATGACGAATAAATCCTACGGTGTCAGCGAGAACGGCAGTACCAACGTCCGCCAATTCGATTTTCCGCAAGGTAGGATCTAGGGTAGCAAACAGTTGATCGGCTGCATAAACCCCAGCTTCAGTAATGCGATTAAATAACGTTGATTTCCCCGCATTGGTATAACCCACTAGCGATATGGTGGGAATCTCAGCTCGATTTCGAGCTCGGCGTCCTTGTTCTCGCTGCTTAGCGACTTTCTCTAAGCGGCGTAATATCGCTTTAATACGTTCACGCAATAAACGTCTGTCGGTTTCTAGCTGCGTTTCACCAGGTCCACGTAAGCCTATACCGCCTTTTTGTCGCTCAAGGTGCGTCCAACCACGAATTAATCGCGTAGAGATGTGGCGTAATTGTGCCAGCTCTACTTGCAACTTCCCTTCATGGGTTCGTGCTCGTTGGGCAAAAATATCGAGGATGAGGCCAGTACGGTCAATCACTCGACATTGGCATAGTTGTTCAAGATTACGTTCTTGGGCAGGAGAAAGGGCGTGGTTGAAGATCACCACATCCGCTTCAACAAGTTGAACCGCATGCGCTATCTCTTGGGCTTTGCCCTCACCGACATAATATTTAGGGTGTGGAGTTTGACGGCTGCCAGTAATAATTTGCAGTGTCGACACTCCAGCAGAAGAAACCAGCATTTCACACTCGCTGAGATCATCCCACTCACCCTTTTGCGTGAAGTTGATATGAACAAGTACCGCTCGCTCACCGGCTTCGTAACGGTCAAACAAGCAACCAACTCCTTTGTAAGTAAATAATACTAATCAGAGAATTACTCTTCTGATTTGTCTGATGGACGATCAGACCCAGTGCGTGGCTCAGCAGTGTGGTGGCTCACTGCACGTGCAGGAACAACCGTTGAAATCGCATGCTTATACACCATTTGATTGACTGTGTTTTTCAGTAAGATCACAAATTGATCAAAGGATTCAATCTGACCTTGAAGCTTAATTCCGTTCACAAGGTAGATGGATACTGGAATGCGCTCACGACGTAGTGCATTTAAGAATGGGTCTTGTAGAGATTGCCCCTTAGCCATTTTATTTTCCTTATTTGTATTTTGTTGTAGTTATTTAGCTAGTGGTGCACTGCATTATTGGTGCGGCCTTTGCATCTGAGCTAAATGAATAAAAACCCCGTTGCTACTTGTTATGACGGCGATAATGCCAAATATCAAGTAACGGATCCTTTACAGGGTACATCACGCAAAAGCGATCACATTATACACAGCTAACTCCATCAGATGCTATGGCATTTGAGAGAGTTTCTACTGCATGATCAATGTTTTCGCTATCTAACCAAGTTAAATCATCCCAGCTGCGTAACCAGGTGATCTGACGCTTGGCCAATTGACGGGTTGCACAGATTCCACGATATACCGCTTCCTCTAACGTACAATTCCCATCCAAATAGTCCCACATCTGTCGATAACCAACACAACGAATCGATGGCAAATCCGGATGAAGATCGTTTCGAGCATAAAGTGCTTTCATTTCTTCTTCAAATCCAGCTTCGATCATCTTTTCAAACCTGAGTTCGATTCGACGGTGGAGCTCAGCCCTTTCCTTGGGAGCTATAGCAAACTGTTTAACTCGAAATGGCAGGCTTTCACCTTTCGTTTGAGTTAACTCTGTAAGAGTTTTACCTGAAATTCGGTAAACTTCCAATGCTCGTGACAATCTTTGTGGATCATTGGGATGAATTCTTACCGCCGAAACCGGATCAATCGTTTGTAATTGATCGTGTAACTGACCCCAACCATGCTCCAAAGCCTCTTGCTCAATTTGTTGCCGTATCTCAGGGTTAGCCGCAGGAAGTGGCGAAAGCCCTTCAAGTAGAGCCTTGTAATACAACATAGTTCCCCCAACGAGCAGAGGAATTTTACCTTGCGCGGTAATATCATGCATTGCAAGTAATGCATCGCGACGAAAATCCGCCGCCGAATAGGCTTCACTTGGATCCAAAATATCGATCAGACGATGGGGAGCGAGTGCCAGTTCATGCGCATTAGGTTTGGCGGTGCCAATATCCATGCCTTTGTAGATCAGCGCCGAGTCGACACTGATGATTTCCACTGGGTATTTTTGGCGCAAACGAATCGCCAAATCTGTTTTACCTGATGCGGTCGGGCCCATTAAAAACAGAGCCAATGGTTGTGTTTGATTCATCATTCTTTTAATTCGTTATGCCAACAAGGCCGCTATGGTGGTGGAAAAATCAACGGGGCGGACAAAACTCGCATCATGAAGAGGAAGCTGCCCTTGCCAAAGCTGTTCAAGTTCCGAAATCATTTGGATGGCTTCAGACAAAGTGTAGTCACTTTTCACCACAGTGATGTGTTCAGCCAGCCAATCGGCAACAAGATCCACCGTAATAGGTTCATCATCAGCCGTAAAATTAGCGGACACGTAAGATAGCAGATCTGGGATTAAGTTTTGCAGGTTTTGTTGCCTCAACGGTTGAGGTACGCCCATCACCATGATGCTTGAACCATGACGTTCTTTAAGCTCAATCCCTAGCGTATTCAACATCGGCTGGCAATGCACTAACGCTTGATGTTCTTGTGCTGAGAGCTTTATGGAGAGCGGCACGAGTAAGGGTTGGCTTTTCAAGCCGCCTTGTTCGGTATGCAACTGGCCGCGAGTTTTCAGCCATGCTCCTTTGATAAGAGAAAGCAATACGACGCCCTGTTTGGACCCCATTAACAGGTACTGCCCTTTGATTACCGCAATAGCTTTACCCAACTGTTCGAGCTGCAGCATTTCACCTTGATCTTGATGTGCGATAGGAGAAAGTTCGACTGCTGAAGCTGGCGGTTGAGTTGCCATCAGCTCTTGATAGAGCTTCACTTCCCCGCTCGAAGGTGAGCCCGTTGGCTGGCGCTCAGCTTTCGCCCGAGAAGAAGATGGAGAGCCGTTTTGCTGCCAATGGCTACGCTTTGGCGTTTCAGCTATGCCGTGCGCGGTTGTGCTTTCTCGCTCTGCTTTTCGTGGATAAGCGGGAGTGTTGTCAATCGCTTGCCACACCTGCTCTGGAACGGTGTTATGCCCCTCAGTTTCTTGGCACACACTATCAATTACAGTGTCATTCTCAATGCGATCCACAGTCGCCGCATCGGGCTGATGAAAAGCCGATGGTTTGAGCTGCGGCTTCTCAATGTGCTTGCTTTCAGCCAGTGCACTACTGAGTGCTTGATAGATAAAATCATGCACTAATCGCGCTTGATGGAAACGCACCTCGTGTTTCGCGGGATGGACATTCACATCCACTTGATGGGGATCGAGCTCAATGAAGAGTACATAAGTGGCGAACTGATCGCCTCTCAGGCTGGTTTCATAACTTTGCCGGATAGCATGATTAATCAGCTTGTCACGCATCATCCGCCCATTAACGTAGCAGTATTGCAAATCACTCTGCTGGCGCGCGCCTTCTGGAGTCGTTATCCAACCATGCAAGCGAAGCCCTTGATGTTCCAACTCAATGTTCAGCATATGGCGAACAAAAGCGTTGCCACACACAGCCGCGATTCTTTTTTCCTCTTGAGCGGCCGTTTTAGCCGCTCGATATTGACGTACCATCTTGCCGTTATGGCGCACATTGATGGTTACATCAAACCGGCTCAAAGCAATACGTTTTAGTAGCTCATCAATGTGAGTAAATTCTGTTTTCTCTGTGCGTAAAAATTTGCGCCGAGCGGGCGTATTAAAGAACAGATCGAGCACTTCGACAGACGTTCCAATCGGGTGTGCGGTTGGCTGCAACTTAACCGCCATATCTCGACCTTCACTGTATGCTGCCCAAGCCTGTTCTTGCGTGGCTGGACGAGACGTCAATGTAAGCCGAGAGACTGAGCTAATACTCGCGAGCGCTTCTCCACGAAAACCTAAGCTGACGATCGCCTCTAAATCATCTAAGGTGTGAATTTTAGAAGTTGCATGGCGGCTTAAAGCGAGCGCCAATTCCTCTTTTACTATCCCTTGCCCGTTATCGCGCACACGAATAAGCTTCGTACCTCCCTTTTCGATATCGATATCGATACGAGAGGCGCCCGAATCCAAGCTATTCTCCACCAGCTCTTTAACGACAGAAGCCGGCCTTTCAACCACTTCACCTGCGGCAATTTGGTTAGCAAGACGTGCGGGTAGAATCTTAATCGTCATACTCATTACTACTTATTGGGAATGATCAACACTTGCCCTATGGCGAGCTGATCAGACCGAAGTTGGTTTACTTGGCGAATACTATTCAGACTCACTTGATATTGGCTGGCAATTTTGCTCAAAAACTCGCCTTTTTCAACTTTATGCTTACGCAGCGGCTTATCCTTCAAACTCACCGTTATCTTCAGTTTCTGCCCCAGCGTTAAGGTGTCTGAACGCAAGTTATTCTCGCGTTTAATCGCATCCACACTCACTTTATAGGTGCTCGCTATCTTGCCCAAATACTCGCCAGATTTCACCACATGCGTAACAATTTCCGTTTCTACTGGGTTGCTGACCACAGGAACACGAATCGGAGCTGACGTGGCCGGAATCGTTAAGATTTGACCAATCGACAAATTGGCATTTTTTAGTTTGTTGGTTGCGATTAATGCTTGAGTCGAGGTGCCATATTTATTAGCGATAACCGAGAGTGATTCACCACGCTGCACTTTGTGCTTTTGCGTCTTACCGCGATTAGCAAACAGAGTGCCCTCGGGTGGGTTTTCTTCAAAATACTTGACAATAGCGGTTGCCAATGCGCGAGCCAATTTATCTTGATGCGAGCGCTGAAATAGCAATTGTTCCTCGGTAGGGTTAGAAATAAAACCTGTTTCAACCAACACCGAAGGAATATCGGGCGACTTAAGTACTGCCAAACTTGCGTTGACTGGCTCTGCTTTATGTAAGTGGGCTACTTTTCCCATTTCGCCTAGCAGATGAGTTGCCACCTTGTAACCCTCTTTTTGTGAGTGACTAAATTGCAAGTCCAGCAAGGTTTGGCTAACGTTTCGATCGCTATTGTTTTTTGCCAGCACTTCACCAGCCCCACCTAACAGTTCTGATTGCTGTTCGTGGTTCTCAACCCAGCGAGCTATTTCCGTATTCGCACGCTTGGTATTTAACACAAACACCGAGCCCCCCCTAGGTTGCGGGGTATGAAACGCATCGGCGTGAATGGAGACAAGTAGGTGTGACTTATTACGACGCGCAATTTCAGAACGTTTATTGAGATTGACAAAATAATCGCCACTGCGTGTCATGACTGCCTTCATTCCCGGAACGGCGTTAATTTGATCCGCGATTTTCTTAGAGATACTTAAAGTGGCATTTTTTTCATATTTTTTGGTCGGGCCAATCGAGCCGGGATCTTCTCCGCCATGACCAGCATCAATAGCCACCACGATATCCTCGGTTCCTAATAACTGCGAAGCATCGCGACTGACTTTAGTTTGGCTGGCTGGTTTTACTGTCGCCTTGCCACTATCCAAATTGTGGGGTAAATCAACCACCAAACGATGCCCATACTGACCACCCGGCGTTGGCGCAAGTTTAAATGGCTGAGGGTTCACTTTGCGATGTAACTCAAACACCAAGCGATACGTCCCTTTCTCTGGAGGTGAGCTATTGCGAATTTGTTTGAGAACAGGACTATCCGTGACTTTAAGCGGCAATTTTGTATTAAGCGTGGTGTTTTTTAAATCCACCACCAAACGCTCGGGGCTGCTTAAGGTGAAATAGCTATAATCCGCTTCAGTTTTGAGATCGATAACCACTCGAGTTTCATCTGGAGAAGGCCAAACGCGCACGCCTTCTAATGCATTCGCGTGCGTCGTTGAAGTAAATAAAGCACAGCCCCAAACCGCAAGCGATAGAGTTATCGTTCGTAACAAATGGATGATGTTCAACATAACTCCAACTGACTCAGCAATGAGGATCCATAGGGGCTGTTTGCACTCAGAAAAGCTTGCCTTTGTTCGCCATCGTAGCGTAGCTCAACGTCAATATCTGCGGTTGGAAGTAGACCGCTGCCTTTTTCTGGCCACTCAACAAGGCAGATCGCATCCGGTGTGAAATAGTCACGAATGCCCATAAATTCCAACTCTTCCGGATCGGCCAAGCGATAAAGATCAAAATGGTATACTTGCCAATCGGCTAGTTGATAAGGTTCAACTAAGGTATAAGTCGGGCTCTTGACGTTGCCAACATGGCCTAATGCGCGGATGAAGCCACGGCTGAAGGTTGTTTTTCCAGCACCGAGATCACCATGCAAATAAAGCGTGGTTTGCGCAGAGCATCGCTTAGCCAAAGCTGCGCCTAATTTTACCGTTTGCTGTTCGTCTTTTAAGGTAAAGATCTTAGTACTCATGAATTACCGCTCTCAAGTGTCGAAAATTGACTATATAAAAATCAAAAGAACTCGAATAGTAAACTGGGTTGGAATTGAGAGACAAGCTCTCTTCTGTAAGTAAAAGGAAAAAACTCGCTTTTTATGTCAGTTTAATCCACATCACAGGCGATCATTTCCTAGATCCTCAATAAAGGATCCGTTAAGATCCTCGCCCCTTTTTGCAACGAGCTCATCGATAATGGACTACCAAGTTCTGGCAGACAAAATTAAAATCTGGGCACGTGAACTTGGCTTCGAAAAGGTCGGGATCTGCGATATCGATCTCAGTGAGCACGAAGAGCCTTTGCAGAAATGGTTGGATGCTGGATTTCACGGTGAAATGGACTGGATGGCGCGCCATGGCATGATGCGAGCTAGGCCACATGAACTCCTTCCCGGCACCGTCCGTGTGATCAGCGCACGCATGAATTACTTACCCCCAGATGCTCGGTTTGCCAGTGATTTGAATAATCCCAATTACGCTTATATCAGCCGCTACGCTCTGGGGCGTGACTACCATAAACTGGTACGCAACCAGCTCAAAAAACTCGGCGAAAAGATTGAACAAGAAGTGGGGGCACTCGGTTATCGCCCTTTTGTGGACTCCGCCCCAATACTAGAGCGGCCTTTAGCACAAAAAGCAGGGCTTGGTTGGACTGGCAAGCATTCGCTTATCCTTGATAAAGAGAGTGGTTCTTGGTTTTTTCTTGGTGAACTACTGATTGATTTGCCGCTGCCAGTCGATACACCAAGCAGTAATCAATGTGGCAAATGCACTGCCTGCATCACCTCATGCCCTACACAAGCCATCGTGGAAGACGGTGTTGTTGATGCTCGCCGATGCATCTCTTACCTCACCATAGAATATGATGGCGTAATTGCTGAAGAGTTTCGCAAGGCAATGGGTAACCGCATTTACGGCTGTGATGATTGCCAGTTGGTCTGCCCTTGGAATCGCTTTTCCGACCTCACTCAACAAAGTGATTTTCATCGCCGTCAAGCACTGGATGAACCAGACTTAGTTGAACTGTTTGCTTGGGATGAGGCCACCTTCTTACGTTATATGGAAGGTTCGGCTATTCGCCGAATTGGCCACCAGCAATGGTTGCGTAATCTTTCCATCGCTTTAGGAAACGCGCCATATTCACAACGCATTATCGCAGCGCTAAACACAAGGTTAGGCTTGTCTGATTTATTAGACGAACATATACATTGGGCGCTAGTAGAACAAAAACGAAAATCATCGGAGCCAGCGAGTGCATGCTCTAGCAATAAGAAGCAGCAGCGCTTAATTCGAATTGTCGAGAAAGGGTTACCGCGTGATGCGTAAAAAATGAGGTAATTGCATAACTAATGAACACAGACTTTGATATGTATCTCAAAATACCAATTTGTGGACAAAATTTTAAACACGACACTGTTTTCTATAATTGAGAAAAGTTAGCCACATCAGCAATTAATGACAAGGATCAAAGATCTTGATATTAATGATCATACAGTTAGTTGACCTAATGGTAACAAAATAACAAAAATCAATTTAAAAACAATCAGTTACACAGAAAGACAGCAAGATTAGAGAACAGAGCCGCATTAAAAGATCTTTCACTGACGCTTACCAGCACTTCACTAAAAACACGTTATACACCAACTTATCCACAATTAATTTTTGTGGATAAGTCTGTTAATGAATAAGAATAAATAGCGACGAGAAGCCAGATTCTACAGAGACTAACCTGTGTATTGAAATTCAGCACGTAAGTTATCAAGACGGCAATAAATCCGCTTAGAACTGCAGATTATTTTTATTTTAGGGAGTTATGCTTCACAGCATTAAAGAAAGAGCATAAACCAAATACTGGTTTGAGTTCAGAGAATACTCTGAAAGAAGCTGGAGCGACACATAACCGTTACCTCAACCTTGGCAAGGTTGCGCTCTGCCAACTGAGCTAGTGTCGCAATGATTAATCGCATTCACGCTTAATCTGAATTTGGTTGCGGGGGCCGGATTTGAACCGACGACCTTCGGGTTATGAGCCCGACGAGCTACCAAGCTGCTCCACCCCGCGTCCGTATTGTGTCACCGTTAAGTACGATGAAAACTTACACTCTCTAACAAGAGAATTTGTAGCGACACACGAGGTTCACTTTCTTTAAATAAAAAGGCGTGACCTCAACCTTAGCTAGGTTGCGTGGCGCTATTCTTTTCTTCGAAAAGAATTTGGAGCGACACACGAGGTTCGCTTTCTTTAAACAAAAAGGCGTGACCTCAACCTTAGCTAGGTTGCGTGGCGCTATTCTTTTCTTCGAAAAGAATTTGGAGCGACACACGAGGTTCGAACTCGTGACCTCAACCTTGGCAAGGTTGCGCTCTACCAACTGAGCTAGTGTCGCAATGATTAATCGTATTTACGCT
>Ga0075011_10000580_pt1 | contig 19533 bp, 26 predicted proteins | sample TARM_MetaG_T_14_FD_72354 | JGI IMG/M metagenome (GOLD analysis project Ga0075011, IMG submission 72354) | Freshwater microbial communities from Pennsylvania, USA, analyzing microbe dynamics in response to fracking - TARM_MetaG_T_14 | ecosystem: Environmental > Aquatic > Freshwater > River... | reverse complement strand
CCCCGCCTCCTGCACACCTTTAACCACTTCGATTGCATCCATACGCTTGCGGGTCGCTGTGTATTCGGTGTCGCAGCCAGGGCACTGGAGGTTGCATCCGGCGAGGCGTACGAAGATGGCAGGCCGTCCTGTAAAAGGGCCCTCTCCTTGAATGGTTGCAAAAATAGAATGGACTTCGACAGAACCATTTCGGCGATGGTCACGGGGCTCTGGCAACTGAGAATTGGGGATCATTGGTTTGCAGTTTCCTTGAGGTAGATCAGCAAATTGTACAGACTAAAAAGCGCTCACTGGGAGCGCTTGTAATGTTACACGATCAGGGAGGGTTAGTCCACCAAACCCGCAGGCATCGGGGTAGCTACACGGCCGACGATGCCGTTGTAGGTTTTCCAGCGGGCGTACTGGGTCTTGGCGGTGTCTTGGTTCAAGCCTTTCTGCACTGCGGCTTGCAGAGCGTAGGCGACCGGCACCGGGGAGCCCATCTTGGCGGACATGGAGTCGAACAGGGCCCAGGCTTGACCGCAAGCGGTTTCAGGTCGCGGACGGGTCACGTTGTTCTGCGACGGCATAGCGTTGGCAGCTTTCTCAGCTTCCTTACGGGCCTTGGCTTCCTCTTTTTCTTTCTGCTTGGCGGCCTTCTTGGCGTCCGCGACGGAAGTTTTCAGAGGATCGGTCAAATCGGTGATCTGCTTCAGAACGCCGTTGGCGGCAGTCACAGCCTGGGCGAGCGCTTCGACGGTCTTGTTGGCGTTGGCCAGGGTGGTGATCGCTTTCACCAGGGCTTTGGCGTTCTTGACAGCTTCAGCTGTACCCGCGACCACAGTGTTGACGGTTTCGACGGTGCTTTCAGCGGTGATAGTGCCGACCTGAGCGTGCACGGTGCCGAAGATGCCTTGCAGCTCGGTGAACTTGGCGCCAGCTTCGGTCAGGGCAGCCTGGCCCTTTTCTGCGTCAGCTTTAGCTTTCAGCTCAGCGTTGGCTTTGGCAGTGGCGGCAGCTTTGTCAGCCTTTTCAGCCTTAGCTTTCTCGGCGGCAGCCTTTTTGGCAGCAGCGGCAGCGGCTTTCTTTTCTTCTACGGTCAGTTCTTTTTCGGGGGTAGCCATTTTGTATTACTCCAAAAGTCAGTGAAACGTTATTTGTGTGCGGACGGTGCAAACTTAGCAAAGCTGTTTTATCAAGGCAACCTGTTGCCAGGCGTTTTTCAAATAATTTTTTCGCTTAACCTATCTCCATGGCTCCTGTAAAGGGTTTTTAAACAGAACAGGGGCCATGTGCTCAATTGCGCCCTGCTCCCACGCTATCCCTTTAAAGACGGTTTGGTTTTGCCAAAGACCTTCTTGATCACTGGGTTCAAACTTGCCAGGGACAAAAGAACAATACCCCTCGATCCCCCATGTGAGCGCATAGTCCGCTTGGGCAGAGACTTGCTCACGAACGATTAAAGTTTCGTCCAGTTCGTTAGCATAGGCCACCATGAGCCTTTGCATTCTCTTGAGCTCAGGGTACTCCGCTCGCACTTCGCCTGTTAACCCTATATAGAGCATCTCCAGCTGGTGCGAGTTGTATTGGTGAAAAGTATTGTGGTCAAGGCTAACGACAAGCGCATCGTCCGGGCACTGAATGCACCCCAGATCGCAAAGAACACCATAGTTAGGATGTTTGGCTACGATTTCCATTTCTTCTTCGTCAATGAGAATAAACATGTTCACCTCAGAACGGTATATCGTCAAAATCTTCTTCGTTTTGACTTTGCACTGTGTTCATGCTGTTCACAACGTCAACCATAGGTGCTGAAGCGTGAGCGGGCAAGTAGGCGTCGTCGTCATCGTAGCTGGGAGACATGTCTTTCTGTTCCCCTACGTTATTCGACAAGATAGCGTCCTTGGTGTAGATTTGAACACCCACTTGTGAACCTTGAGGGTCTCGTTCTCCAAAGCGCGAACCATCGTAACAGCAAGCCAGGACGTTAGGCCACTTGACGTTAGTGTGCACTCGAATTTGTGTAGGCACAGCTAGCTGATTCACAATCTCAAGTGCATCATCCACCGTTGCAGGCTGAGGTATTTGAGTTCGCGTGATCCACCACTTGTATGCTTTGCGGCCTGCCCAGTCCCCGTGTTGCAGACAGACAAACTCAACAAACGTCTTGTGACCACAATAGTACGTGACCTTCATTGTCGGAGGCTTGCTACGATCGCCCCTGTTTACGTTCTTTTGGTACACAACGTTCTCAACATCAAACACTTCGATAACGGGCATCTGATCTTTAATGAGCTCTTCGCTGCTTGCTGCACGTTTAAGCTTTTCTTTGAAGGTGAAAGGCGCACCGCAGAACCCTAAGAACGGTTTGAAGTTGGGATCGTCTGCTGCAACTCCGCCACAGAAGCGCCAGGCTGGGTATTGCGCATCCACACCGCACACTTCGCAGCTCTTATAGATGGGGGAACCGCCGCCTTTTTGGCCAGGCCTTCGAGGTACTGCGGGATCGTTGATAGGTCCTAGCCTTCTGCTGTTGCCAGAGAAGTCCAGCACAAGGCAGTTCTGCTTAGGGCTCGCGGCAATAGAGGCTAACCTTTGCTCCCTGTCCGTAAGGTCAAACCCTGGTGTGTAAACTGGGCGGGTGCCACGGCCTAGCATTTGCACCCACAGCACAGGCGACCCTGTAGGGCGCAGCATGATTATCAGGTCAATGTCGGGGCAGTCGAAGCCCGTTGTCAGTACGTTGTTGTTGGTTAAGGCTTTTAGCCTGCCTTCCTTGTAGTCCTTGAGCGCCTGGTCTCGTTCTTTATCGCTTATCTTGCTATGAATAGCTTTAGCAGGTATGCCGTTCTGGTTCAGAAGCTCCGCAAAGTCTTCTGCGTGCTCTACCCCGGCACAGAACACCAGCCACTTCTTACGGTCTCCCGCTACAGCTAGCGCCTCATTTAACGCGAGCTGGTTAGCCTCTTGCTTGTTGACTGCCGCTTGCAGTTCGCTCGAGATGTATTCCCCTCCACGCTTACCGACACCGCTCACATCGAGTTGCATCTTTGTTCGCTTGGGTATAAGCGGCATTAGGTAGCCTTCAGAGATAAACCAGTTGAAGTATTCCACCGACGAGCCGTCAAACACAATGTGGTCAAACATTGCGCTCACGCCCAGCTCCTCGTCACCTTCTTGGCGCACAATAGGACCGAAACCCATTCTAAAGGCTGTTGCTGTGAACCCTATGATTTTCAGATGTGGATTTATCTCGCGCAAAGCTTCGAAAAACTTTTGATACATGGTCATATCTTTTGGAGAAATCAAGTGGCACTCGTCAACCAGGACAAGCGACACTGCCCCGAACAGATGTGCTTTCTTTGCGACAGAGGCAATACCTGCGTAAATAATTTGGTGATGAACATCCTTCTTTTTAAGCCCTGAGGAGTGTATCCCCAGGGGTGCTTCAGGCCACAAATCCTTAAGCTTGTTGGCGTTCTGCTGTATGAGCTCCTTAACATGGGTGAGCAGCATCAGCTTCTGCCCCGGCCACCATTGGCAAACGAGGCGCATAAACTCTGCCAAGCAGATCGATTTGCCGGTACCTGTAGGCAACACAACAACCGGGTTGCCAGCATTCGCTTTGTGCTGATCAAAGTACCGGAAAATGCTGTAAGTGGCTTCTAATTGGTAGTCTCGGGGTTTGAGCATTTTACTTACCGTAATAAGGGGCAAGAGTGTAATAGTCGCATGAAGCGACTTGTTGGTCGGTGCTAATTGTAGCATTAACCACACTATGACGACAATGCCACTGGCCGTCTTCTTTAGCTATCGAGTAACGGCAAGTTCTGCAACTCCGAACAGGTTCCTCGCCACGGTAGCATATCCCGGAATAATCGCACATTTTGCACTCAAACCAGCTTGCCCCCTTGTTACTCAAGCCAACGGGGGCCTCGTCTGCACCTGCAATTTGCCGCGAGCGATCGATAAAGTGCATCGCAACGACTTCGTCATAAGGTATCAGCTCTGCGTAGATCTCATCAGTATTCTTGTTAACAGCCAAGTATAAAGAAGCGCGAAGGTCCATCTTGTTCATGTAGACTTGCTGCTGAACGTAGTGAACAAACTTTGCAGACTGACAACCTTCCTTCTTGAGCTTCAGGAACGACTTTTCGCCGTGTGTCTTCATCTCTGTCAGTATTGCGACGCTTGGATCTGACAAGTCGGGGCAGCCGATAACAATGCCGTCGATTGCGGAACCAACGTGGCCGCCAAACTCAACAATGCGAAATTGCTTACCTTCAGAATCCTGCTGGTATATCTTCATGCCCGCTGTAAGCAAAGCTGCGATAAAGCGGCCTTCTTCCATGTGCCCGCGATTAAACAAACGCATAATCCGGCCAGAGTGCTGAGATTTGACTGCCCAACGGAACCCGAAGAAGATCTTGCGAGCACACGGGTCGCCGATGGTGCTCAAACCCAAGTGTGTGCGCCGACTTTGCTTGGGGTCGAAAGCGTCGCTTATTGTGGGTATGACGCGACCCATCCACTCACGGTACTTCGAACCCTGATCTGACTCGATTGCTTTATCAATAGCTGTCAGTGTTTTTTCAGCCAAATAAACTTGAGGCATAACCCCTCCGAAAAATAAGGCGCCCTAAGGCGCCTGGTGTTAAGTGCAGTAACTTATGCTTGCGGGGTAGCAGCAGGCTGTTGCCAAGGCGGGAGCTGGGCCTGGGCCGGGTGCGGGGCTTCGGTGACCGGTGCAACGGCTGCGGTGGCTGCTGCTTGCGGCTGTACAGCTACAGATTGCTGGGCCCAGTCAGGCTGAGGTGCAACGGTGGTTGTCACTACAGGGGCAACAACGGGAGCAGCGACAGGCTGGGAAGAGGCGGCTTGCGCAGATGCTTGGGCGGCCAGGGGGTGGGTCGGATTCTGTGAGACCCAGGCGTTCAGTTGCTCCACTGTCCAACCTTCAAAAGGGTTGGCAACAGGTGCGGCCACTTCAACGACTGGGGCGACAACCGGCGCCACGACCGGGGCAACGACTGGTGCGACAGCGGCGGGCGCTTGGGTGACGGGTGCTACGTTTGCGGCGGCTGCCGCTTGCGGTTGCTCCCAGGGTTGCACCGGTGCGGTCTGTACCACGGAAGGGGTAGCAGGGGCGGCAACGGCTACTGCCGGGGCAACAACTGCGGGAGCAGCCACGCCAGGAGCAGCAACAGCGGGAGCACCGGCAACGGCACCTGGGAAGGAGGCAGCGGCAGGCAAGCCAGGAGCAGCGCCAGGGGCAGCAACAACAGGGGCGGCGACAGGAAAGGCAGCAGCAGGGGCGGCGGCGGCGGTTCCTGCTTGGACAGGCTGCTTAGCCATGTCGTGGAAGTTTGCGAGGTTGTCGAAGCCTTGCGGTTCGTTGCTGTCGTCGTATTCTTCTTTGGTCTGCTCGTTCACGCCACCTTTGCGAACTTTCAGACGGATGAAGAACTCTTTGTTGTGGAGCTGTTCGGTGTTGCCCCAGCTAGGCACGCCGACAGCAATCGACAGGCCGCTGAGTTGCTCATTCCCGATGCGCACAGCTTCTTCGGAGGTGGGGTGAGCGACGTTGAAGCCCATGAAGACCTTGCGACCCTTAGCCCATTCGGGTGCGGTGATCTGTGCAACGAAAGTAAGACGCTGGCCACCCGCAGAGGTCGCAGCGGCGCCGGATTCGATCAGGATCGCTCGATACCAGCCGCGAGGGAGAATGTCATACTGCGCACGTGGCGCGGCGTGGTCGGCAGAATTGAAGCTAAACAAAGCCATTATTGGATTCCTTTGATCTTATTGATGATGTAGCCAAGGTGCGGGTATTCAAATTCCGCAAGGTGGCCGGACCGGTCTTTAGCAGTGTAACTGGCGTCAGGGGAGGTTTGCAATACCCTGGTCTTGCCACCTTGTCCGTCAAGAATGATGGCGAAACGAAACACTTCATCAAACAGGTACGGAAGCTGAGGCCCCAGCTTCTGCCCTGGCATAGACGGGCCGAAGTACCGTGAACCGGTTCCTTCGTCCTTGTCTGTACCCAATTTGGCGCTCATGTAAACATGCTTGTTAGGGATATCGCGAAACTTCTTGATGAGAATGAGAACTTCGTCCTGCATTTCACCGTAAGCTTTTCGAGGGTCCTTGTTCAGAGGTTTATAGTGCGCCAAGATCTTTTCACCCACTTCAGACAAAGAGTCGATAGCGATAGAGTCGAAGTGTTGTTGCATTTCTGGATGGATGCACCACTGATAAGCATCTTCCAGATCTTGAAGTGTACTGATGACAAAAGTCATGATGTCTCGGGTATAGGGTTGGCCTGTCGGAGCCCACACACGATCCAGGTTCTGCACTTGAAGTGACAAAGTGCCGCTTTCTGCGCTGATGAGGACTGGTCGAGGTAATGTGGCTAGCAAGACGGTTTTTCCGACCCCTGCTTCACCGTAACACAGGATTTTGACCCCTGCGTCTACCGCCAGCTGACTTGACATAACGGGAGATAACATCTTATGCCCTTTTTGTCGAATGGATGGGCAGTGTATGCCCGTTTATTTGATCTCGCAAGTGTAACCACATTGCGTAGCGCATTATTACTTATTCATCTTCGTGAGGCAAGATGTCATGTTCGCTACGCCAGGACAAGAATCGAGCCTGCCTTGGAGCGTCCTTGACACCATAAGCCATGTGACGGAATTTGGCAATCTTGACGTTCACAGCTTGCTCTCGGTTTTCCCAAAGCTCGATGCGTTCTGCGTGAGTGAGCTTGCCAGGTCCTATACGGACAACTTCACCGGTGTCTAAGCGACGAACGATAAGAGGCCCCGCCATGCCTTTGCCCACTTTATTTTCTTGGTGAGAGCTTCTCTTAGTCAACCCTTGGGCGTCAACTGTCGCCTCGTTGAGGTTCTCCTGGGCCTCTAGGACTTCCAGCAACAAACCTTCTGTGTCTTCATAAGGTTTGCGGCGACCAAACGACGCCTCTCTTTCGGTCGCCCGGCCCCTCTTACACTTGGCAGAAGGGTCGCGCTGGATAATCCCTTCATACCCTGCTGCCAGAAACTCTTGCTCGGCCGCTTCAAACTCCTCCTTGTTGTGAACTACACGGTAGCCAACAACCTGAATGTCTAAGCTGAGCCCTTTGAGATGTTGTAACTCAACCCACTTAGAGAGCATGTTGTAACGCTCTTGATAAGAGAGGTCGGAAACAGAATCCACACACAAGTCGAAAACGTGCCATACGACCTCAGGCGAACCTTCCTTCGTCATCGCTGCTGACGTGGTTTTTCGGCAAAGGTCTTCGTCCGTTTCCAACCCTGCTGCTAGCTCGCCGTCCATCCCCATACAAGCCTGCGTGCTAAATCGCTCTCGTGTGTGCACGTTAGGCATAAGGGCGAGTGTGCGCGTGAGTAAGGTGCCGAACGGGTTAATTGCGCGAACCCCGTCAATCTTCGGCATAACCCAGGTGGGAAATTTTACTTTGTCTAGGTTTACATCGCAGGCCCTGAAAGCCCTGAATTGTCTTGCCATAGTGAAATCCTGTGGTTACTAGAAAGGGCCCGAAGGCCCTTGGGGTATTGCAAGTTATTCGACGTCTTTGGGTTTAACGAACTCCAAAGTAGGAGAACCCGGTTTACTGGTAATGCACTGGTCCACAACCTGCTTCTGCTCTTCTGTCAGCTTCTTGTAGAAGGCCACCTTCAGAGACAGTTGGGTTTCGGCCAGCTGGTCCGTGTCAATCTCGTGCTCCTTGAATTGCGGCAGGAGGTTCGTATACAGTGGCGCGTCAATCTTTCGATCGATCTTGTGAACGAGCTTGAGTTTATAACCCTTACCCAGCTCGTGATAGTTCGTACCCTCTTTGGGTGTAGCGAAGAAGGTTTTTACGATCTTGGCTCGAAGTATAGCTTCACGAGCTTTGGCTTTAGCCAGAGCCTGTTTAGCCTCATTCCAGGCGAGAATGTCCTGGTCGCTAGCCTTCTCGAAGTTGTCTGCAATAAAGCTGTGTTCGGTCATGGTACTTCCCCTTTTGTGTTTGACGCCTTAAGTATACAACGGCAAAGGCGTCAGGCAACTTGATTAAGAGTCTGTAGACCCGAACCCGTTTTCGCCACGAGCAGTCTCTGGCAGCGAGTCGGATAGCTTAAAGCTGACCGGCAGCCTGGGGGCGAGCTTGCCTTGAGCGCACGCCTTCCCTTTCGGTATGACCAGAGTCAAGTCGCTGTCGTTGCGGAGCTGTACATGCAGAGCGCCCCTGTAGTCTGCGTCAATAAGACCTACGCAGTTGCTCAGACGGGTTTGATTGTTGAACCCGTGACCAGACCGGCTGTAGATTTCCAGAACATACTCGTCAGGAACTGCGACAGCGATTTGTAGATTTGTGCTCGTGCAGCTTCTCGCGGGAACTACAATATCTTCGATGGCATAGAAGTCAAAGCACCCGGCCACTTCGCTACCGTAAGTAGGCTCAACGGCGTCCGTGTGCAATTTGATATAAGGTAAATCGATCATTTTAGTTATCCGTGGTTGGTAAATTCACCGTGAATTTTTTCACGAGTCTCTTCAATCCATGCAACAGCAAGGGCTCTACCCTCGTCAGTAAAAACAAAATTCTTACGAAATCTAACACCGTTAGCAAAAATCTGAGCTCGCCAAGTAACGCTAGAAGTTCTACGGTCAACATTGACACTCAACCCTTTCACCCCTGTGATATTTCTTGAGCTGATACCACAATTACGGGAATTACCAAACCTGTTTGCTTTGCGTAAGTTTGATTTCGCATTGTCACACCTTACTGTGTTGACATGGTCTATTTCTTCAGGCTCCTCATTATAAAGCATCTTATAAATAATACGATGGGCTTTATAGTTAACCTTTTCTATCTGAACAGTCAAGTACCCGTCTCTCGATAGAGACGTTGCTAAGTCGCCTCCTTTTCTTTTTAGCGCACCAGTGATAGTGTCGTAATCAAACGCTTCCAATAGTTCCAATTGAGAGAATTTGATAGGTTTAGCTTTCAAGTGTGTTGTCCAGTATGAGTGATAAAATTGATAGCGTGGGCACGAAAGATCTCTCTGAAATCTTCAAGCTCAATTGTGCATCGGATAGGCTCTTTTCTGATGTAATGTTGGAACTCAGCAACATCGTAAACAGCAGGGTTAAGGCACATCACGACCTTCCACCCTTTACGTTCAACCTTGTACATTAAAACAGGTATTCTGCCACTCTCTGCGGCAGAAGATACGCATTGCTTCCACCACATATTTACCTGCAGGGTTGCGTGGTTTTTGATCTCAACGGCGTAACGGCAGGTATTATCCAGGTCGCAGCCCCCATTAGCGCTCTGGTTCTGGCGACGTTCACAGATGGGCTTAGGAGGCAAGTCTTTACCTAAGAGTTCGTAAACTTCGCGGTAAATATCATTAAAGAACTGTACAGCCTCTCTTTCAGCTCTTTGCCCTTTGTCACGAATGTTCACCATTCGAAATCAACCTCCCTTGTGCATTTAGCAGGAATACAAGCAGACATACGACTAGACCCCCAAGGTGTTTCAAGGTCAGTGCCCAATTCCCCGACAGGTTCCGTCGCAGTGAAATGGATTATCACCTGGCAAGGCTTATCCCACGGCCATTCAACTGCAATAGGGTATCCGTAGAAATTATAAACACCAGGGGTTTGATAGCTAGACCAGATGGCTTGGTTATCGTTTCGGCAGTCACGAAGAAGGTCGTGAAGAACCCCCGGGGTCATATGTATAACAATATCCTTTAGTATCAAACCGTCGCCGTATGCTTCCAGCTCCATCAGCTCGATGGTTTCACGTATCTTGAGAAAAATACGATAGCCCCTTGACAGTTGCTCAGACATTGTACTTCTCCTTAAGAGTGACCACAATATGTGCAGCCAGTTGCCTTCGCTTCGCTGTATAGTTCGCTTGCAAGGCTTCGCTAGCCTCCTTTGAAAATACAGCGTCCCATTGAGAGTGCGGTGTGCCCTTATGCGTCTTCAGCCAGACAGGGTAGCAAGGATTTCCGCTGTAATCTTTCCAGGAAAATATAGCGTCGTGAAGAACTTCAACAAAGCGAAGATAATGCGTCCCTTGTAAAAGTTCAGGCTCAGAACATTTGACAAAAGTTTCGATATAGGAGCAAAGACCTTTGTGCCATTCAATCCTAGAAGTCTCTCTCAACGCTTCGACAATTTCGATTGCACAAGCGACCTGGATTGCGCTGAAGCTCATTTTGACACCTCCTCTACAACTTTGGCGATAAGATTTGCATATGCTTGTTTGCAACGATCAAGCTTAGCTGTGCTGGTTTCAATCTTCGCTGACAAAAGAGAACACTCACGAAAATAAAAAGCCCAATTCTCAAAACTAGAACAATGCCAAGCGTGCATTCTTTTGAGTTTAGCAATAGCTAGCAGGTTTTGATGATAAAAGATATCGTATTGGTGCTTAAACATCCCGTCTATAAGCTGAAACAGCGCCCTTTGTAGGCGCTGCTCTTTGGTAAACTTTCTGCTCATTTGACAACCTTAGCGTGCGCAGCGTCATAGATACAGTCACGCAGTGTTGGGAAGTATTGCGACACCTGGCCCCCTTGTACAGAGGACCAGTAGAACCAGGGTTTGGACGCAGAAGTAACAAACGCTTTCTTGATATAGCGCTTAATGTGGGTACCATTCTTTTCAATCTGCACCCAACGAACTTGGAGGCCTGGGTTGTAGTGGACTTTGTAATCAGGTACGAAGAACTTCATGATGGTTTCCTCAATGCGCGGCAGTATTGCCGCTAAGACAAATATACTACCGCGCAAAGTATCATTCCACCTGTTTAACAGACAAAGTGAGAGCGCTGAGGTCTGTTACCATCCAGAGCATTGCTCGACATGTCTTGCTAATCGTACCCTCCTCCTGTAAAGCTTTGCGCTCGTGAGGGCTGATGACGTTCAACAAACCTTCGGCCACCAGTTCTCCCAAGATTCGTTGGAGAGCTTGCGAAGGCTTCTCCCTGGATGCCTTTTCGATTCGTTGTAGCTGCATTGTGCAACGACGAGAAACTGAGCCAAGAGAAAAGATGTTAACCTTCCTTGCAGACTCCCACATGAACTCTTGTTTCTTGTCGGACAAGTCGGTATTCAGATATTGCAGAATCCCCTTGACGATAGAGCGCTTAGTTTTGCTGTCACTAACTTCACCAATCTGTCCGCTTTCATGCTTAGTCAGAAGAGCTTTAGTCTGTGTCATAACGTAAGACTCAGCCCAAAGCAAATCTTCTAGTGAAATTACAGGGTGCAGGTGGTTGTTCATCGCGGCTATGCTCGCAGCCATGCGCTGTATCTTCTCAGCACAACGGTTGTAAATAGCACGGATGGTGTCATCGTCAATCTTGCCAGAGGCACCCATGCGTTCATCCATAAAATCACAGATTCTATTGAAAGCAGCATAGGCTTCGGAAGAAAAGGGAATTTGGTGCGGCTCGTCCTGTATCTGCGAGCAATATTGACCAATATCGCTGAGACGGTTAAGAAGCTGTGCAGGTAAGGCTAACGTCCTCTCATTCCTGTTGCGCTCGCCTCGGTACTCGTCATAAATCTCAATGTTGAGTCGCGACATGAAACCGCTAGCAGCTTGCACGTCTGACATGCTCTCCAGTAGCTGGTCCGGCGTAGTTTCACCCGCAAAACTTGGCGTGATCGCCCCAGAGTACGGGGCACTTTCGGAGGTAACCGTTGCCTCTTTACTCGAGTACAACAGATCGTCTGCGCTGGCCCCGAGCTTAGCGTCTGAAAACGCTGTCAGCCAGAACTGCGACATGTCTGAGTTATTCTTATCCATTTTATTTTTGAGAGAGTTAAGCATGTCACCGCACTCACTCATATAATAAAGACAGTTGCCTACCTCACGGGCGTGCTTCATTAAAGCAGCCCCAGAGCGTATCACCGCAGTGGTGATAAAGGTAGAGGGCATTCCGTTTCGTTCAGAAATTTGATCTCGAAGTTCCCTCAGAGCCCGCTTCATGGAGTCTTTACCGATACCCGACTTGCCAGCAAATACGTAATAAGCAGTCAAGTGGTTGCCCTCGACCGTGTAGCGCTTAGCAGTCATGGCCGTGCTAAATGCTAAAGCAGTCATAACAGACAAAGACTTGAGAGGGTAAATAGAGGTGGCGTAAACCCACTTAGCGATCTCGCCCACTATGCCATGAGGAAAGTCAAAACCTTTAGCATCGAGGTCATACTGCTTTTGCTCCAGGGCAACCTGTTGCTGAGCAAGGGCAGCAGCTTCCTTGGCCATACCTTCGTTCATAGCGGCCACGTTGCGTTTCATCTGCTCAACCATGGCATCCATTTCAGCGCTTTTGCTTTCTTCTTCTGCTTGTATGTAACCCCTCATGTTGTTGATTGTGCGCAACAGGTATTTGTTGTCGTGCATAATCTTATCTTTCTGGCCAGGCTTAGGCCCACGGTTAGCCAAGGCGGAGGTGCGGAAGATTCGCATCACCTGTTCGTTGTTGGGCGATGCTTTGCAGAGGAAGTTGATCAAAGCCCCATCTGCTTCAGAGCCTGACGGGTATCCGTAGCTGACGGACAAGTCTGCTAGCGGTAACACCATTAGGGCGGAGAAAAGGTCGCAGTTGTCCCAGTCGGCGATATCATCTAAAACTTCGTGATCGGACTTAACCTGGGGCTTGTCTGCTACTGTGGTCACGATACGAGCTTTCGCATCAAGGAAAGGCTGGAGGTACTCGAGAACACCATTGTTTGGTCTTATAGGCTCAGCTAAGCACACGGCACCAGTGCACAGTATAAAGCGCTCCTGGGAATAGCGCTCAATCGCATACGAGCTAGAACGGCGCCCTTCCCCTTCGTTTGCACGAAGCCATATATGGACCCCGTTACCGCTTGCAGAGCGCTCAGCGTAACTCCCGGCCCCGACCATAATGTGATTAAACCACTCCAGGTGCTCCTGAGGGGTATCTTCTTTGACGTCCATGTCAATTACTGTGTAGGGGTCATCGGCTGTGAGCACAAAGCCTGGCAACAACCCCTGGTTGCTTTCACAAAGCATCAAAGCCAGCTCGTAAGACATCCAGGTGGCGGGATTAGACACTGACGCTTTTTCCAATGCCATTTGGAAGCCAGGCTGGAACATAGGGATTTTAGACTTGTCCGAGACTACCCATTGGGGTATTGCTTTCAGTTCATCAGGGAAATGATATTCATCGAATTCAGTATCAAACGGAGTCATGTCGCGCACTCTTATAGGACTCGGGCCAGCAGTATAGCGCCAGCCCGAGGGGGTTATCAATTAGGTGACCACATTGGTGCTTATTTCCAGTCAATTCTCAAAGCGCAGTCAACAACTGCCACTTTTGAACATTTGAACAAAGCGACTGTCTTCGCTTGCAAATACAAACCCTTAGCCATTTGTTTTCTCCTTCAGTCGATCCAATTGCAACTTAAGGGCCTCGAAAGCTTGGTTTGCTGCCCTTACCTTTCTTAAAGTATCGCGCAAACCCTGCTCGACCACAACCAGTTCGACTGCCAGATCCGTCTGCCCTTTTTCAGAAAGGTATTTGCCGAAACCTTCCATCACGTTAATAGCGTCGCGAAGTGCTTTGTTGTCTTTGACAGTGAAACGCGAGTAATTAGAAGGGGCCCTTTGGCCCCTTGGTTTACGCTTACCACCCATCGTGTTCAAGCCCCAAGGACGTTACCATAAGCTCGAGCTGGGCAGCTTCAGGAACAGGTGTGGTCGGCTGGGAAAGCGTGGGAAGTTTCGGGCCCTCGTTCCAATCCCAAGCGTCTGTTTTCCAATTAGCCTTGAAAAACCCACCTTCGAGGTCGTATTTAATCTCAAAACCCCGCAACGAGAATGTTTGAAGGACATACATCATGTCGTTACCCTTCAATGAATTTTTCGGGCAAGAGTATGATACTTCTACCTGGCGCTTTTTATGGGCAGTCTCGAGTGCATCTGCGATTCGATAGACGAGGCTAAGTGCCAGATGGCTACAAGGAGGCCTTGGGCCGTCTTTCTCTGCTTCGTGGTTGTAGCCATGCAGAGCATAACCTTCCTGACGCAGCTTGCTAAGAAGCTGAGAAGGGTTGGGAGGAGGCACAGGCTGCACAGGCTGCACAGGGCAACCAGGTTCGTGCTTTTTGTTCATGCCTTCTGCTAAAGCCAGGTCACCATCTTCGGAACTGGTTACAGCAACTTGTGTGGAACCACCAAGCGGAACCTGGACCTGAGGCCAGGTGACGACAGTGTGGGTATAAGGGATCTCGAGACCCTCCCCGTACTCTCTGCCCAGCTTGACGAGGTGACAGGTGTAGAAGTGGTATCCCGCTTTGGAGAGCGCGTCCAAGACCTCGCCTGCGCACGGAGATAGTGTTTTGATGTTGTTCTTGTCCCAACCCCGGAAATCCGGGGCCAGCAGTTCAACAGACTGCTTCTTTTTCGAACAAGCTGAGCGGACAGCACACTCGACTAGGGTGAGCAGGCGTTGGGTTTCGCGATTGTGACTGTCGTCAGTCAAGCCTGCGGCCAGCATTCCTGCTTCTTGGGCACTAAAGATATAAGGCATAACGCCTCCTGTATTGTGGTTAACCTAAGCCCTTAAAGGGCGACTACAAGGATGGCGTGACCTTGCTTATCCCGCAGCCAGCATTCGACCAGGTTTTCGGCCAAGAGATCCTTGGCAAACTCCGCACGCTTCAAATAGTTGCCGCTCTCGTCGTAAGGGTTGCCGACTTCATCTTGTGGTGCGGTGTCAAATTCCAAAGCGAAGGAATAGCGACCCGTCTTAACCTGTTTGATCAAACTGCGCTGAATGTGGTTGCGGATAGCTTTACGATGTTCCTCTACGCTGATGGCCAAGATAGGCGAACCCACCTTTGCCATTTGCATCTCCCTCACTTCTGCACGCAACTGTGCGCGACGCTTTTCGGACTCAGCCAGGATCAAAGCTCGCAAGCCTTTCATATTGCCGAGGGGGTATTGTTCTTTCAAAGTCATAACTTTCTCCTAGTAGATGGTAGCCACATTAGGCCAGGGAATGCAAACGCTCACCGAGCAAATACATATTACTCTGGGCAGCTGGGCTGACACCAGTTGATAACTGGATTTCTTTGGCGGTGTAGCCCTCACAGCGCAAGCGATAGACTTGCTTGGCTTTAACGCGCTTCCACATGACTTTACGTTCTTCTTTAGTCACAGTACAACTCCTTTAAATTGCTCACAGGTGAAGCCCCATTTGGCTATGTGTGCAATAGTAGCGAGCGCGTGCTTATCATTGCAAGCGTATCTCCAGGCGTGCCCTGCGTGCATGTGGTTACGCTTCTGACCCTTTGCGGCGGCTATTACACTGGCATGGTCGAAACCGTGCTCTCCTGTCACGTACCCTGATCGGAAGTGTTTAACGTCAATAACGTTGCCGTCCTTATCCCGGGCAACGGCGACAACAGGCACCCGCGCTTTAGGGTCGTCCGCGATTGCGTGCACCTGGATATAGAGCACCTTGTACGTGCGGGGGACCTTGCGCACTTGGGCATAGCTCTTAGTCGCGGTATAGCGGGCGCTGCGCAAAATATCCTGGATGCGGCGCCTAGCGTCCGAGGGCTCCCAGCCGAAGTGGGCGACCAGCATATCCGTGGAAATAGCAATGCCTTGCTCCAGGCTAAGGCGGGCAGCCTGTTCAGTCTTACTTACTCCATCAATATTGCGCATTGTTACCTCAATATAATTTCGTAACGGCTCTTGGCGACTTTGAAAGCAACAGCTTCAATCTCTGCATCCGTCCAGCTAAAACCATAGTGCGCCATGTAAGGGTTTAAGTTCCACTGGCGCACTCGGCACCATGACATAATTATAGGTTCGATGAACCAAGTAACGGTGTGTAGGCCTTTGCCTGTGCGGCGAAACACGCCCGGAACTTTACCTTGCTCAACCCAACGGTCCAAAGTGCTTTCCGCAATGTCAAGAAGATAAGCGACTTCACTCTTTTCACACAACAGCAATCGGAAAGCGTCAACACACTCTTCGCCCAGCTTTGCCAAAGGGTGCGGGCAGGATTCGTAAGTGGTTGCGGCGTCAAAGAATTTAATTTCCATAACAGACCTTATTTGTTGGTATCGGCTTTAGGATCAGCAACATGGCTAGACAATATTGCTTGTTCTATCCATTTATTCATAGAGAGGTTGAACTTCATGCAAGTGTCCCTGGTTTGCTGCACTTCTGGACTTACCTGCTCAGACAGATTGTATTGTAAATAAGGCAGCTTGCCAGGCTGATGCCTAACACCTGCCGCGACCAGCTTAGGCTCCATTGCGTAATACGCAGCAAGCGCGTGGGCGAACTCTCGGACGTTTGCAAACCTGGCAGGCACTAGAAGCGTTGGTGTTGTCAGCCCGCCTATAGGCTCTACAAACTTACCCCGACGGGCCCGTTCCGCTTTGCTAGGGCTGCCGCGCTTACCAGGTATGCCCTCCCACTCAGACCAGTGATGGTGGAAAGGCGTGCAAGACTCTAAGGGGATATTGTGGTCACTGACAATGAGGTTGGGCGTCTCCTCTTGTACGACTTTAAGGTCACGAGGCAGCTTAAGCTTGGCGGGCTTAGCAACCCGGGGAGCCTTAGCGGCACCTGGAACAATGCTAGTCCCAGGTCGCCCTTTCCGGTTAGCTACGTATTCGGCGGCCCACGGCTCTGCGAACTTGCGAACATAGAACAGCGTCTTCCCTACGGTTATCGCGCCAGGAATACGCCCGTCCTTGATCAACTGATAAACGCGGGCCTGGGTCAGCCCAAGCGCGGACACAATATCGTCTGTTGACCACAATAGGTCTGACACTGCGTCTTGCAGCCAAGCGTTGAACATCTGCATTTGTTCGCCCGGCACGACAGGAGTAGACCCTTCGTATTGTAAGACTGTAACAATTTTCATAGGCTGCTCCAGCGTTGCCTTGTTTGTTTATGCGTATGTGCACAGTACACAGTGATCAGGAACATATTGCAACGTAAAGGTTAGATTTACACAAAACAATAGCAGAAAAAGGCTTATACTTTTTTAATTCAGAGACAAGGTTTGAGTAAATCGTAGTAATAGCATTTAGTATTACAATTTGTCAGTAAATAGCAGCACAATGGCATATATACACGCTCAACACGTTGCTAGCATTGGGCTAGAGCAAGGTAGAGCAAATCCAACCATTACCACTCTATATACTCATATTCCGTTTACACTTAATACATGTGAATGAGTGAATGGGAAACGTGCGATTTTCTAGAATAGGTTTGCAAGATGAAATACCATAATTTTTTGAAATATATTAAATATAAGTAATAATAATTAATAATAAGCCAGTAACTACAACACTTCTTTACTTTTCACAACTTTTAAATTAAATATAACTAGAACTTTGACACTTCTAACTGATAAGAAACGTGGTCACTAGCATACCTGACCAGGACTTATTATGACATTTATAATTTCAGATTTTGACTTTCAGATTTTCTAATTTTCAATTTGACTTTTCTATTTTCATATTATGTTGGTCTGTATGCACGTACGCGCACGTAGGAGAGTGACCAATAAAGAAGTCAAGTGACCAAGCGACGATTAAAGATATTCCAGGGCGGAGGTGGAATGATATTGTGGTCACCGGTATAATAAGCACTGTTGTTTGGGATAATCAAAAATAAGGGCCACAGCTATGCAGATCGAACAGAAGTCGGAGAACTTTATCTCTTCAGAAGGCAAGTTTTTTAAGGCAGTAGAAGAAGATTCGACAGGGGTTAAGACCTATCGCCAGCTGGAGCTCTACCTGCCAGGGGACGTAGGCACTTACCGCGAGCCGCTGGAGGTGACCAGGGCCCGCTGGTTGGAGGAGCTGGAGCGCGGGGAGCGCGTACCCAGGTTCGGCACCGGTACCACGGGAAAGCCGCTTACAGCCCGCTACCGCATACGTGCTATGGACGGGCAGTTGGTTAGCGTCCTTGCGCTTAGCGGTGGGCTAAAAAAGGCGGCCCAGGGGGCTGCTTAGGGTTTGCAGGACCAAAAAATTCAAATTTTGTAGATGGGTCGCGTATAGGGCCCATTTTTTATTTAGACCTCTTTTTGGGGTGTCGCACGGCTGTTGCGTGCTAGAAGGGGTTGTCGCACGGAGTTGCCGTGCTTCATCGCCTTGTCGCACGGATGTTGCGTGCTACAGACTTTCATACACGGGTTTCGCGTGCTACAAACGGGTGTAGCGGGGCCTTGACGTGCTACAAGGTTGTTACACGGAGTTGACGTGCTAGAAGGGTTGTCGCACGTCACTAGCGTGCTACACACGGCCTGGCGGGGGAAGCGCGTGCTACAGCTTCTAGCGGGGGAGTAACGTGCTAGAAAATAATTTAAAAATAATCAGTTGCTAGCTTGACTACACACAAGCCTGACGTATAATTAGTTACATAAAGCAGCACATATTGTGCCGCTTCTAAAAGGGGATTGCAAAAATGGCAACTTACACTTATGTCGATAGTCAACAAGTTTTGGACCAAGTTGAAGCAGAAAAAGAGCTTGCCTTGGAAAAAGGCTTTAATGTAAGCACAGAGGACGCAGAGCTGCTTATGCTTAGCTTTAATAATAAAGCAGTCATGTTTGCAGGAGTATACCTGTTAGACGACGGCAGCTACGAGGTCCAGGTTGCGGAGGTATTAAACGAGGACCTGGATACTGTTAACACGGAGTATAATGTGGTCACAGTCCAGGAAGCCGCTGCCCTGATCCGCAAAGCTTTTGAAGAGATGCAATATAAGTTGACGCAAGATAATTTCTAAAAAGTTTGCAACCCTGGTTGCTTTTGCAATCGCTATTGTAAGACAATAAACACATCGGGGGAACACCTCCCCCGCTTAACAAAAGGTAAATACTATGTTCGCGATTACTAAAGAGTTCGAGTCCGCCGCCAAAGCCGTCGCCTCTGTTAAAATCACCGCCCGCAACAAAAAGGTTGCGCTCCCCTCCGACCTGGACTACAGCCTGCTCGTTAAAAGCACCGGTCGCGCGTTTGTAGTCGATAACGACGCGCTCAACGTAGCCGCCGGGTGGGTGCAAGCTGCCGCGCCGGAAGTTGCGCAAGCTGCCGTCGCCGTTGCCGCTAAAGGCAGCCTGGCGGCTAGCATGTTAGACATGTTCAAGCAGGACGCCGATAGGCACAATGCAGAAGACAAGGCCCTGGCGAAAGCAACGGGCAGCAAGGCCGTGAGCCTGGTGCAGAACGGCGCACGGCGACCGGCCAAAGCTGGCAAGACTGCCGACGTGTGGGAGGTAACCGAACGGTTACAGAACGTCAAGGATGGTGTCACACCCACCTGTAAGGAAGTATATGAGGTGCTGGTAAGTCAAGATAAATATTTTAATAAAACGACTTGCAATATCCAGTATTATGCTTGCCTGAAGTTCCACGGGTGGGAAAACAATCGCGGCTGATGTTGATAATAAAGCGGGCCACCGCGCCCGCTTTTAGCCGATACTATATACATCAGCTGGGGAGTGGCCCTAGCGCA
>Ga0075011_10000579_pt1 | contig 19546 bp, 14 predicted proteins | sample TARM_MetaG_T_14_FD_72354 | JGI IMG/M metagenome (GOLD analysis project Ga0075011, IMG submission 72354) | Freshwater microbial communities from Pennsylvania, USA, analyzing microbe dynamics in response to fracking - TARM_MetaG_T_14 | ecosystem: Environmental > Aquatic > Freshwater > River... | reverse complement strand
GGCTCATCCAGTAATAAAAACTCCGGCTGCAAGGCAATAGCCCTTGCAATGGCAATACGCTGACGCTGCCCGCCGGAAAATTCATGAGGGAAACGGCTCATAGCAAAAGCCCCCAACCCGGAATCCGTTAGGGCGCGTACCGCTAATATTTCACGCTCGCCGCGCGTCTCACCGATACCGTTAATCTCCATCCCTTCCTGAATAATCTGGCGTATGGTCATACGCGGATTGAGTGATGAGAAGGGATCCTGGAAAACAATCTGCATGCGGCTGCGATACGGCCGCAGCGATTTACGACTTAAATTACTGATTATGTCACCGTCAAACTGAACCTGTCCGGTACTCTCAATTAACCCTAAAAGCGCATGCCCCAGAGTGGTTTTCCCCGAGCCGCTTTCACCAACGATACCCAATGCTTCGCCGCGATTAAGAAACAGTGATGCTTTATCAACCGCCATAAAAGGGTCGATTGCAGGTTTAAACCAGCTTTTTTGACGGCCCCCAAAAGAGACACTGATATCATCAACCCTGAGCATTTCTTTTATCTCGCCCGATAGGGGCGCAGCGGTTTCTTTCGGCTCGGAGGCTAATAACTTTTGTGTATAGGGATGCTGCGCCGACTTAAAAATTCCCTCGGTACTATTACTTTCAACCACGACCCCCTCCTGCATCACGTAAACCCTGTCAGCATAACGTTCTACTATGGTCAGATCGTGGGTGATTAATAGAATACTCATGCCGCGTTTTTTTTGTAAGTTTTGTAACAGCTGTAAAATTTGCGCCTGCACTGTGACATCCAGCGCCGTGGTCGGTTCATCGGCAATCAGCAGATCCGGCTCATTGGCCAGCGCCATGGCGATCATCACACGTTGCCTTTGTCCGCCTGATAATTGATGAGGATATTGGTCCAGTCGTCTTTGGGGCTCAGGCAGCGCCACCTCAATCAATAGCTGCAATGCCCGGGCACGCGCCTCTTTTTTAGAGACCTTTTGATGTGACAGGATCATCTCAATAATCTGGCTGGCTATGGTATAGACAGGATTTAAGGAAGACATAGGCTCCTGAAATATCATGGCTATTTTATTACCACGGATATTACGCCACTGTTTTTCGCTGAATTTCGACATATCTTCGCCTTGGTAATAAACCTCAGCGGATTCATTAAGTGTGGCACTGCGTGGCAATAGGCCCATCAGGGTACGGGCGGTAACTGATTTACCAGATCCGCTTTCACCTACTAAGGCGACCATTTCACCAGGCTGCAGATAAAAAGAAACCTGTTTTACTGCGCTCACTGATCCGCCTTCGGTTTTAAATTCAACACCGATATTTTTAGCATTCAGCAGAGATGTTTGATTATTCATGCTAATTCCTTAATTATTTGAGTAAGGGTCAACGGCATCGCGTAAACCATCGCCAATTGCGTTAAAAGCCAGGACAGCCAGCAGAATGAAAAGCACCGGGGTCAACAACCAGGGGTAAGCACCAACCACCTGAAAATCAGAAGCGGCATTGAGCATTCTTCCCAGACTGATAAGGGGTGATTGAATACCCACACCCAAAAAGCTCAGAAAACTTTCAATCAAGATAAATTGCGGGATCATAATGGTGGAGACCACTATCACATGGCTGAGTACATTCGGCAGGATATGACGCAAAATAATACGTTTATCAGTGGCGCCCGAAGCAATCGCCGCTTTCACATAATCAAGTTGTGCCAAACTTAAGGATTTACCGCGCACTTCCCGTGCTAATTGCGCCCATTTAAGAACACTTAAAATTCCCGCCATTAAAAAGAACAGGGTCATGGGCGTCGCCGTTGTCGGTAAAATAGTGATCAACGCCAGAAACAGGGGGAGCTCCGGAAACGCCAGAAACAGTTCGGTAACCCGCTGCATCCAGTGATCGGTTCGTCCGCCAAAATATCCCGAGGTGATCCCCACTAACGTGCCGATAGTGACACTGATAACAACCACCAGTAATGCCAGTATTAAGGTCAATCGCGCGCCGTGGATCATGCGGCTTAACAGATCCCGCCCAAAACGGTCGGTACCCGCTAAGTACAAGGGCTCACCATTGTCCAATGACAACAGGTGACTATTCATCTCTATGCCCATCCAGTGATATTGCCAGCCTTGTGCAAAAAATTTTATATAGTTGCGTTTTGAGGTATCCGGCGTCCAAATAGATTGATAAGTTACCGAATCAAAACTTTCAACTAGAGGATGCACAAAGGGCCGAAAACTAAACCCCTCCTGTGAATAAAAATGCACGTTATTAGGCGGAGTAAATGCATCATCACCACTGCGTGCCATGGGATCTACAGGCGAAAAAAATGGCGCAAAAACAATTAATAAAAGTAATCCTGCCAACAGCCAGACACCAAAATAGGCAAGCCGATTACGTTTAAATCTGCGCCAGACCAGTGCGTAGTAGGCTTCGCCCGACATTGAGGGGTCTTCATCAATCGTGCTGTTTTTGAAGAAGGTAATACCGGGTAACCCGGCCAGTAATACTCTAGCCAATTGGGCAAGATGCTTATATCGGCATTTGCGTCGGACTGAGGCGAAATAGCTTTCAGCGGGTATTGCTGCCTGTTCATTTTTCGCAACGCCCTGGATTTTTGCTGCACTGGAATTTGTCATATTTTTTCTCCTTAAGCGTGGCGTAAGCGCGGGTCAACCAGCACTAATAATGCATCGGCAATGATATTACCCACCACCAAAGTGGTTGCGAGCAGCATTAAAAAGGTGGACACAACAAACACATCCTGATTGTTCATCGAGGAGATGATCAGGGGCCCCACAGTCGGCAAGGCAAAGACAATGGCTACCTCTATCTCACCTGCAATCATGTAAGGCAGGGCAACACCTTGATACATGATCAGAGGATGCATCGCATTGGGCAGCGCATGTTTAAGAATAACTTTATGATGTGCAAGACCTTTAGCACGTGCGGTTTCTATATATTGAGCTTGCAGTACATCGAGCATATTGCTGCGCATAACACGCAGGTTATACGCCATGCCGCCAAATACAGCGATCAGCAGAATAGGCCAGATATGAGTTAACATATCGATAAATTTTGCAAATGACCAAGGCAGCAGGATAAATTCAGCGGAGTACAAACTCGACACATCGGCAATGCCTAAAGAAAATACCATCCAGTACATTAACACTAAGGCCATAATAAACCGTGGTGTAGTCATACCGATAAAGGAGACTAAACCGGCAAGATTATCTGCCCAACTGTATTGCCGGGTTGCCGAATAGATGCCCAGCCCCGCACCGATCAGCGTCGCTAATACATGGCTGATACCTGCAATCAGTAAGGTAATAGGGAGTCGCTCGCCAACCAAATCCGCGATATCGCGATTCTGACTGAAGGAGTAACCAAAATCCCCTTCTAAAAGAATGCCCTTTATCCATTTCAGATACTGCACCGCACCGGACTGATCGAGACCGTGACGGACGCGAAAGTCCTGTGCAACTGCATCGGCCTCGACGGCAGATAAGCCACCCTGTGACATCGCCTGTGAACGTATCTGATCAGAGAAATCGCCCGAAGGTAGTTGGATCAGCGTAAAAGAGATCACACTTAGTAATAAAAGCAGCGGGACAGCCCCTGCCACGCGTTTTAACAGATAATTCATACTGCACTCCTGTGAAAGCCTGAACCGTCAGACGGCTCAGGCTATATGGCTGAATCATTTTGAGGTAGGAATAGTCTTAGGTAATAACTCATCAACCTTAGGCAAAGGATCAAGCCATAAACGCTCACGCATGACCGCATCTTCCGCCCACTGGTAGGCCAAAATAGGTGTACCGGCTGGAATATTGCGCACCCGTTTATTGACGATTAAAGCACCCGGTACTGAAGTCAGGCCGATCTGATAGACATTTTCCGTAAAGATATGGTTAAATTCAGCGATCAGTTTGGCTTGCTGCAGAGGATCCGGAGAGCTTAAATAACGTTCCATTAAACTTGACAAGGTTTTCTCAAAGGGTTGCAGATTACGTTCTGTTGTTCCGCCACCTCTATGCCAAAGCGGCACATTGTTATGCAAAGCAGCCAACTTTTCGCCTTGTTGAATTGGGGTGCGGTTTTCATCGCCGCGTTTGATCATCCATTCAAACTCAGAGGATCGTTCTAAACTATCTGCAGAATTGGAATGCATAGGTCTTGGGATCAAACGGATGCCAATATCCTGCAACATAGCCACCAAACCTTCCGCTAATGTCGTATCGGCAACATGGTCATTTTTAACAATCAGGGCAATTTCAACATTACTGCCGTTTTGCGGGCCGCTGGTCCAGTTGCGGATACCATCGTTATCGGTATCACGTAATCCCAGATCATCGAGTAATGCTTTAGCCAATTTTAGATTGTGACCATAAAAGACCACAGAGCTGGCATCAACCGCCGGATCATCCGGGTAGATACCACCAGCAAAGGGTTGTGAAAAAGGGCCTTTGACCAGGGATTGTCCTAATGCATCCCGGTCAATGGCATGACTGATAGCTTGTCTGAATTTCAGGTTGCGGTTAAGCTGACGAATCGCCACTTCACGCGCATCGGATGTGCTCAACGTTTCCGCCATATTGAAGCTAACAGCCCAACCTAATGTGCGGGGACCAAAGTCCAGCCGTGCCGGAGAATCTTTTTTCTGAGCCCGGGTTAATGCGCTGACATAATTGGCCGGATTTTCCATATTAGAAAAGTCTGCACTGCCGGCAACGGTTTGTACTGTGCGGTCCCCCCAGGTTGACAGGCGATAATGCATCTCATCAATATAAGGCAGTTGGTTCCCCTGCTCATCGACTTTCCAGAAATAAGGGTTGCGGCGCAGTACAATAATTTCATCTGTGCGGTGCTCCACCGGCACCCATGCCCCCATAGTGGCAATCGGTAAATCACCGTTAGCAGGTTGCGCATTACGGTAATCCTGATAAGTTTTAGCGCTGTTATAACGCGGGTGCTCAGGTTTTAGCAGATGGGCCGGGCCGGGGCAAAATTGAAAAAAGGCCATTTTAAACAATACCTGTGCAGAAGCGGGCTCGGCAAAGGTCCATTGAATGGTGTAGTCATCAAGCGCTTTAAGCTGCGCGCCTTCACCAAAGGTGGCCGGCGCTGCAAATGCGGTCACATTGGTATCTAAGACATTATCCTGCCAATAAAAGCGCACATCTTCAGAGGTAAAAGGAGCGCCATCGGACCATTTAGCCCCTTCAATAAGATGCATGGTTAATGTTTTCGCATCCTTTGACCATTCCCAGCTTTTGGCCAGATTAGGCAGTGGCTGCTGCTGATCTGCATTGAGGGTAAAGAGTGGTCCGGTACGGGTTAAACATTCAGCAACACCATAATTGATCCCCCCCCAACCTAATGTTTGCCCTGCAGCCCAGTTCCAACCCTCCGGACGGCCGCCTATCACATGGCGAAGTACGCCTCCATAGTGACCTATGCCATCACTCATACTGGCGGCGGAATAAACCAGCGGCTCTTTGGGTAAGCGATCCTTAACTGCAGGCAGCTTACCGGCGGCCACCAGCTCCGAGACCCATTTTGGCTCATGGTATTGCGCTAAGGCTTTAAAACTTTGCAGTTCATCGGCATCCATTAAGTGCATCTTTTTTGCTGCGCCAAAAGAGCGTGCCTCGGGTAATGGCCCGGGCTGCGCTTGTGCAGCGAAGGCAGAATGGGGGAGGCTAGCCGCGATAGCCAGAGAGACCAATATTGTGATTTTCATATTAAATTTCCTCTTAATTGTACGAATAGCAAAAAATTAAAAAGGTGATCAGCCTAGCTTGCTCATATAAAAGTAACGGGCTGTATTAAACACCCGGCAACAGTAGCGCGTAAAAATAGTTACGACCTCTCGTTTTAGTGTAAAAGATTATCGAAAACTAAGATTTATCTCCCCCTCATGTCACAAAAAAAGTATTCTTAGGTAATTAATTAGGTGCAGCAGGTGAATAGATTCGATATGACAGAGAGAATGGAGGAGATTGAGTTACTAGATGATAGTTTTGCCAATAGCCCTTTAGGGGTGCATTATCATCCTGAGCGAATTTACATTGAAAGCCGGCAGCCCGACGCTATGGATTGTTATCACTGGCATGGGCATGTGGAAATTAATCTTCCCTTTGGTAGTCAGGTAGATTATCTGATCAATGGCCGGGAGGTGACCATAGCAGAGGGCCATCTTGGTGTGTTTTGGGCCGCTAATCCGCATCTATTGCTTAACCGCCATCAGTGTCACAATATGATGATAGCTTATATCCCCATTCAAACTTTTCTTTGCTGGCCGCTGGAAGACCAATTCTTCAATGCGATTCTCAATGGCGCCACGCTTTGCTCAGCGGCCCCTTATGATCTTTCACAAAAGCAATTAGGACAATGGATCAAAGACTTTCTCCAGCATGATGAAAACTTATCGACCTTAATTTCAGAAGAGCTGCAAATTATGCTCAGACGCATCTCATTCTATGGCTGGACAACGCTGCTCAGTGCCGACCTGCAGCCCGAAGAGCGAATAACCCGCGCTAATCCGGGGCTTGTTCAGGTACAAACTATGCTCGATTATATTGCCCATCACTATGACACAGCCATCACCACCAGCGATATTGCCCAACATGTTGGTTTGCATCCCAACTATGCGATGAACCAGTTTAAAAAAGTGATGCGGCTGTCGATAAAAAAATATATTCACCGCATGCGTATTAACCATGCCAAAGCCCTGCTGGTGGACACCAATCGCTCTATTATTGATATTGCGATGAGTATTGGTTTTAGCACCAATGCGCGCTTTTATGACATTTTCAAACAGCTGGAAGGTATGCCGCCCAAGCAGTACCGTATTATGGCCAAGCAGAATATCCACAAAGAGATCCCGGCGGGGCGTAACTCCAATGCCTGAGCGCTAACCAACAGGCACAGGGCAATTCAATCAGTGGATTATAGCCAAACACCTCAAGATGCAGGAGTCATCTTGAGGTGTTTGGGTATAGGTACACATTTAAGAAAAGGTTAAATCATCCGGCAGTGTTCTTTCCATGGGCTCTAAACTCAGGCCGCCATTTTTCTTCGCATTCGCTTCTGCCTGCTCCATAATACCGCCATGATGGAGCTTAAATTTAAGCGCTATATTAGTCGGAGAATCGGAGTTTTTAATCGCCTCCTCTTCGCTTATCCGCCCTTCTATCACCAGATCAAATAAGGCACCGTCAAAGGTCTGCATACCTAACTGTTTGGATTTTTCCATCACATCTTTTAATAAACCGAACTCCCCGCGTTTGATCATGTCGCGCACGGTTAAGGTGCCCATCATTACTTCGATAGCCGCACAACGCTTGCCATCAACAGTTGGAATAAGACGTTGGGAAATAAAGGATTTTAGATTATTTCCCAGATCACTTAAGAGCTGCGGGCGGCGCTCTTCGGGAAAAAAGTTGATAATACGATCTAACGCCTGGTTGGCGTTGTTGGCATGCAGTGTGGAAATAGCTAAATGACCTGTTTCAGCAAAGGCTAAGGCATGTTCCATGGTTTCCCGGTCGCGAATTTCACCAATTAAAATAACATCCGGCGCCTGACGCAGCGTATTTTTTAAGGCTGCATGAAAACTGCGCGTATCAACCCCAACTTCACGTTGATTAATAATACTTTTTTTGTGTTTGTGTACAAACTCAACCGGATCTTCAATGGTGATAATATGGCCCGAAGCATTGCTATTGCGGTGATCAATTAATGCCGCCAGCGAGGTTGATTTACCCGAGCCTGTCGCACCGATAAAGAGCACTAAGCCACGCTTAGCCATAATCACCTCTTTAAGCACTTCAGGCAGCTTCAAATCATCAAATTTGGGGATATCCACTTTGATATTACGTGCAACCACAGAGACTTCATTACGCTGCTTAAAAATATTGACCCGAAAGCGTCCCACATGTGAGATTGAAATAGCCAGATTCATCTCCAGATCCTGCTCAAAAGCTATTTTCTGCTCACTGTCCATCATAGAATAAGCGATAACTGCTATCTCCCCCGGCTTAAAAGGGGTATCGGTGAGGGCTTTTAATGTGCCTTGAAATTTTGCGGAAGGCGGGGCCCCTGTGGACAGATAAAGATCTGATCCATCCTGGCTCGATAAGATATTGAGCATTTCTTCAAATTCCATTTTTTACTCCTAAATTGAAAATATTCTGCTGCCTGTTATTCTGCTGCCTATGACAGAGATAGACAAATTTTATTGAGAAGAACGATAAATTAACGCCTGAAAATATGCTCTGTCTTTTTCCATCTGAGCAGTTGTTTGTGCTGTTAGCAGTGGATTAGTTAATTCAATGGTGACTCTATCCTGAATAGCTAATATTTTTAATGTTTCAGCGTATTTTTCTTTGAACATAGCCTCATATTCACCATTGTTTATCAAGATACTCAGCCCTTTACTTAAGCGCACGGCTAATTCTGGATTGTCTTTATTAACAAAATAATAAAAGGGCAACGGATAGTAAATAACTAAGTGCTGCTCAATCTCTAATTCTTTATTCAGATGCAACTCATGCTCTTGCACCACTTCATTAGCCCCCCGCGAAAAACAATCAAAGCGTCCCGCTGCAAGTTGTTCAAATAAAAGTGTATATTTATTCCCTTTCCAGAGTCTCAAGCCATTAGCCTGCATTATTTTTGTATCCGGCCAGTCCTGATGTGTACCTATTTTAATTTTTGCACCAAGCAGGGACTCGAGGCTCGACACTGACCTGAAGCGCGCTTGTTGTCCCTTGTTAATCAGGCAGATGCGGTAACTTAACAGGGATCCCGTGACGGGAATCCGTACGGCGATAGCGCTTTCTTCTCTTTCTTTATCAGGGGCAAAAACAGCAATCTGTAAATCGCCATGATTAGCCATCTGCTTAACAGCACGCCCCTGCTCCATCGCTTCTGAAGGGATAAGCTCAAAAGCACCATATTCATCCGCTGTGGCCTGCAGCGCTTTTACAAGCAACTCGGTTACCATAGGGTTGGGATGTGCCAGCAGTCTATTCCATACAACAATGGGTTGTGCAGAGCTGCATGCGCAGGAAAACAGGAGAGTAAAAAGAATGTAACAGCGCATTCTTTTCATAGACAATGCCTTATAAAAATGAATAACCCTAGCATGAAACCGCTCCAAGCTATTTAGCACAATCAATTAATGTTGCATACAAGCCTGTTGGCTATTTGCCGGTAACAGACAGTGGCCAGTCAACAGCCACTGCCTTATCTGCTTAAAAATCCCTACTCGCCCGAAGAATCGCGTAATGCGACGCTGCGGTTAAAGACCAGATGCTGCGCAGTGGAATCTTTGCTATCGGCACAAAAATAACCTTCGCGTTCAAATTGGTAGGCTTTTTCAGCCGGCGCATCCGCCAGGCTAACTTCAACAAAGCCCTGTTTGACCACTAATGATTCAGGATTAAGTACATCGTGAATATTCTCGGCAGCCCCAGGGTTTTCAACCAAAAACAGACGTTCATAAATTCGAAATTCTGCAGGTTTATTGAATTTAGCATCCACCCAGTGGATAACACCTTTCACTTTACGTCCATCACCTGGATTTTTACCTAAGGTTTCTGGATCGTATGAACAATGAATTTCCGTGATCTGACCCACTTCATCTTTAACGACATGTTCAGCTTTAATGACATAAGCATTACGCAGACGCACCTCTTTACCTAATACCAGGCGTTTATATTTTTTATTGGCTTCTTCTCTAAAATCAGCACGGTCAATAAACAGCTCGCGGGAAAAAGGTAAGGTCCGCGTCCCCATGCTTTCATCTTTTGGATGAGCAGGTGCAGTCAGTTGTTCGCTCTTATCTGCATCATAATTTGTAATAATAACTTTGAGCGGCTCAATGACAGCCATCGCACGGGGGGCGTTTGCTTCCAGGTTTTCACGAACACAAGCTTCCAGTGAAGCAAGTTCAACAGTATTTTCCTGCTTAGTAACACCGATACGCTTGGAAAATTCACGTATTGCAGCAGCGGGATAACCACGACGACGCATCCCTGAAATAGTAGGCATGCGCGGATCGTCCCAGCCACTCACCAACTTCTCTGTAACCAACGCATTGAGCTTACGTTTAGAGGTCAAGGTGTATTGTAAATTAAGACGTGAAAACTCAATTTGACGTGGTTTACAAGCGATACTGATATTCGCCAGCACCCAGTCATACAATGGGCGATGATCTTCAAATTCAAGGGTACATAGACTATGGGTAATGCCCTCAATCGCATCAGAGATACAATGGGTGAAATCATACATAGGGTAGATACACCACTTGTCACCGGTTTGATGATGGTGAGCAAAACGGATACGGTAAATAACCGGATCACGCATCTTCATATTGGGCGATGCCATATCGATTTTGGCACGCAGCATCATAGTACCTTCAGCAAACTCACCGGCGCGCATACGCGCGAAGAGATCCAGACTCTCTTCGATAGGCCGATTGCGGAACGGACTTTCTTTACCCGGAGAAGTTAAGGTGCCGCGATATTCGCGCGTTTGCTCAGCATTAAGCTCACACACATAGGCTTTGTCATTTTGAATTAACTCCACGGCATAAGCATAGAGCTGCTCAAAATAATCCGACGAATAATGGATATCTCCCGCCCATTGAAATCCTAACCAGCGTACATCCTGCTCTATTGCCGCAACATAATCTGCGTCTTCTTTTACAGGATTGGTATCATCAAAGCGCAGATTACAAAGCGCATTGGGGTAATCCTGAGCAATACCAAAATTCAAGCAGATAGATTTTGCATGGCCAATATGCAAATAACCATTTGGCTCGGGTGGGAAGCGTGTATGTATCAACTGATGTTTACCCGTTTGAAGATCGTTATCAATAATATTACGAATAAAATTGCTTGGGCCAGTGTCCACCTGAGTCATTGCTTACCTCTGAATATATATAAATCGAAAAATGGGGACAATCATCGTATATTATCAGCCCAAGCTCAAGCTAAATAACAGGAAAAGCGAAAAGGCCCAGGCTGAGCGGAGGCAGTTTTTAGCGCCCTCACACGGCAAGCAAGCTAAGATAGCTTAACTTATTCCGATAACCGTCAGGGAAACCTATTTCACCACCCACTGGCCTGTGGCATTTTGTATATATTGCCCTGCCGGGGTCTTTTTAATGGCTTTTTCACCGGCCAGAATCAATACCTGATCAAGCGTCATGGCATTTTTTTCAGCTATCTGTTTATATTTAACTAACCGTTTGGCATTAATTTCCTGTACTAAATCGGTCGCTTCCTGGGAGGCGCTGACAACCCCCAGCAAGCCATTTCTCTGTTCGCCCACTAATCCCTGCTCTTTGGCGTCAGATAATTCTAATGCGAATGCTGAAAAACTCAGTAGCAACGCGAACATCAAAAATAATTTTTTCATTTTATCTCCTGGACTTTTTATGGTGACAGTTAAAAGAGACCGCTCTCTTCATCCAAAATATCATCTAACTGTTTGTCAACTTTCACTCTGATTTCGTGATCTATTTTAACATTCAAATTGATGGTGATAGGCTCTTCGGGCATGGCAAGCTCTATCCGGGGTGTACATGCTGTTACGCTAAAAAATAACGCCGCTAACATATAAATTCTCTTAAGCATTAATACTTCTCCTTTAGCTGTTGTACTAACTGCTCATTAAAGCGCAAGCTTTTAAGTAATTTTAAAATATTTTCATTGTGCGAATAGTTGAAATTGATAACTTGTGTCTTGCTAATATTCGGATTTGTCCCCTTAATTGCAATTTTCAGATCACTTTCACCATCTGCAGTATAACCTATCACGCCCTGTAACGTCTCGAACTGGAAATCAGAGAGCAGTTGCAGAGCATAAGCCACGGCAGGATTTTCTTTGCCCATGGCGACAATAACAGCATTTTCCGGCACTTTAATATAGCCACCCGGGGGGCGCGCAAAAATACGCCCATCAATGATGGTTGGACCTTGCGCGGTTAATGACAAGGGAAGCATGCCGTCAATTATAGCCCTGCTTTGTATTTCAGGATAAGCGCTATATTTAACCACTTCACTTAAACTGATACCGGAGAGGTTGACCGATGTCTGACTGGGCGCGCTTAGTCCAAAATCATCAAAATCCACCCGTCCGCCGAATAGACGCGCTTTAAAGTGCTGCACAAGGGGCGCACCGCCATTAATTTTTCCGTCCAGCTGCAGCGCCTGAATCGGCACACCGACAAAGAGGTTAGCGATTTTTAGCTGCTGTTTATCCTCATTAACAGTGAGCTTGCCTTTTGCAAACAGGTAATCCAGCTCACTGTCCAAGCTGACCCCATCAAAGAGCAGATTGCTGTTTTCACCTGCTATTTCCTGGCCACTGATACGGCTTTGTAAGCGTACACTCTGTTGAGTTAAATCATAGATAGCTGAGAGTTGCAGCTTGATATCACCGCTTTTTATCTGCAGCAGCTGGGCAGCAGAAAGGTAAGGCTGCAGGGATGCAAGCAATGTTTGCAGCGACAATTGCCCGTCAGGCAGCTGCACTTTAACTTTTTTATCTGCATACAAAAGCGTGCCGGTTAATCTTTGCTCTAATAAAGAGAGGCGCCAGTCGAGCAGCATCTCATCAAAAGCCCCCTGCGCATTCACAGAGGCAAACAGGGAGGGCAGTTTCTGCGTGTCGCTGCGCATGCGCTGGGTTTTAGCGCTTGGTGTTTTTGTTAAAAGCGCACTGCGCCCGATGCGCAGCTGCACAGGCAGACGCTTAATCTGTAATGCGGCAAGATTGATTAATGCCGGCTCTGCTAATTTAAGGGTTATCGATCGGGTTTGCCAGATCTGCTGCGCCGATAGGTTATAGCTGACGTTTTGCAGATTAACATCGAGCTGACTCAGGGTCAGCATATGAGCTAACAGATCAATATTTCCCGCTAAACTGAGCTGCCCCTGCTGCGCTAAATCAGGCAGACTTCCCTGCCAGTTAAGGGTGAAATCCCCTTTTTCCCAGCGTTTCAAATTGCCGTGATAAGTTAATTTAAGCGGCTTGTTTAATAATTTTTTCAACGCAGCGGGCAGCGTTATCAAGGGCGCAATTTGCCCTAAGTCAAGATTACTTTGTAGGCTTAGCACGCCGCTTAACAGGTTTATGTTCAGGTCGGATTGCAGCTGCCGGCCGCCTAATCGAATAAAAACATGATCTTTGCTTTTTTTGATAAGTACACTGAAGGATAATTTATTATTGATAAGATCTGAGGCTAAGTTAAGCGATTTGATAGTGATAGTGGTTTCCGGCAACGCAGCCAGAAATTTAACGAGCTCATTAAGCTGTAAATCAATCTTCTCTTTTTGTAAGGCAAAAGGGGGCGCTTTTACGCCGGGACTACTGTCCACTTTAACTGCCGGGCAATCAAGATCCCAGTCAATCGCCTCAATATCTATATTAAGCTGATTCTTTTTGTTACTGGCTTGAATATTTAAGAGTTGGTTTTGCGCGCAGGATTGATTGGGCTGAATACCTTTGATATTGGACGTTATATTGAAAGTTAAAAGAGCAAGCCAGTTTGATAATGCTTCCTCTGTTGTCTGCGCAGAAAGTGGCGGGCTCAGCAGGAGTAAACAGCTTAATGTAATTAAATAACTGTTTAACTGCCTGAGTAAGTTCACAAGGCTTTACTGCCCCCACTCAATAATACCGGCAACCTTTTTACCATCTTCGCTGACGATCAGCCACTTGATATGTTTTTCTCGCATAATATCTTCTGCATCCGTCAGGCGCGCATCTGGGGAGATAAAGCGCGGAGAAGGATTCATCAGTTCGCTGGCTGAGCTCTCATTAATGGTTTTTCCTGAAATTAAGAAGCGGCGCAGATCGCCATCTGTGATCACTCCCTGCAGTTGATTATCCTGCATTACCAGTGCCAGACCGGTGCGCGTTTGTGTCATCACCAGCAATACATCGGTAAGCGAGGTGTCAGGCGCGACAAGCGGCAGGTTATCACTGCGCATCTCGTTTTTAACAAAGGTAAGTAAACGCTTACCCAAGCTTCCGCCGGGGTGAAATCTGGCAAAATCCATAGGGCTAAAGTTGTTATCTAAGGTAAGAGTAGAGGCCAATGCATCGCCTATCACCAGCGCTAACGTTGTCGAGGTAGTTGGCGCTAAATTATTCGGACAGGTCTCTTTTTCAACACCGGCATCTAAAACCACATCGGAATTTTTCGCCAGCGTAGAATGCAGCCCGCCTGTGATAGAGATTATTTTATTACCGAAGTGCTGAATCGAAGGGATGATTTTTAATAGCTCATCCGTTTCACCGCTGTAGGAGATAAGTAAAAGCAGATCCTCTTTCGTTATCATGCCTAAATCACCGTGAAATGCTTCTCCGGGATGCATAAAAAATGAAGGCATGCCAATTGATGCAAGGGTTGCGGAAATCTTTTTACCTATATGCCCAGATTTACCCATTCCAGAAACAATCACCCGTCCCGTGCAATTTTTCATTAACGCCAGAGCCTGTAAATATTCATCGCCAAGCCGTTTACTGTGAGAGGCCAGTGCGGCGCTCTGCACATCAAAAACACTGCGCACTTCGTTAAGTAATTGCTCAGAGGGTAATGAAAAGGGTGTCATAAAAAATCCTTAGAACGGAATGATTCTTAGCAGATGATATTAACTAAAAAAGAAAGGTGGTCGGTATGAAAGGATTTGAACCTTCGACCCCTGCTCCCCCAGAGCAGTGCGCTACCAAGCTGCGCTACATACCGATTGTGTGGCAAGTCTAATAATTTATGGCAGAGATGCAACATAAAGTTAATCAAAAACAGAAATAATTTACTTTTTTTAAAGAAACGTCCCGATTACTTCTTATTTATTCCTCAAAAATCATTTTTTCACTCAACAGATTGAAATATCGGTTAAATAACACCCGCCGAAGCGGGTGCTTAAAAAACGATTAAAATCAGTGTTTAAACGCTAAGGCAATCAAATTCAACTAAAGGATCCACCTCTGCTTCGTAATCGACCCCTGCGATGCCAAAACCGAACAGTTGTAGAAACTCTTCTTTGTATTCTTTATAGTCCGTTAAATCAAATAAGTTTTCAGTGTTAATAGTCGGCCAGAGATCTTTACAAGCCTGCTGCACATCATCACGCAATTCCCAGTCATCTAAACGCAAGCGGCGCGCTTCATCTGTTGTTGGTGCACTGCCATCTTCTTTGTATAGCTGAGTAGTAAAGAGACGGTAAATCTGCTCCATACAACCTTCATGCAGTCCTTTCTCTTTCATGATTTTAAATACCATAGAGATATACAAAGGCATAACAGGAATCGCGGAACTTGCTTGTGTAACAACACTTTTTTGTACAGAAACATAAGCTTCACCGTTAAGCGGAGCAAGTTGCGCCTGAATAGCGGTTGATGCTCTGTCTAAATCAATTTTTGCCTGGCCTAATGCGCCATCCCAGTAAATTGGCCAGGTTAGCTCAGTGCCTATATAGGAGTAGGCAACTGTTTTAACCCCTTCCGCCAAGACCCCTGCTTCGCCTAACGCGCTTAGCCAAAGTTCCCAATCCTGCCCGCCCATTACTGTGACTGTATTGGCAACCTCTTCTGCTGTTGCTGGCTCGACAGAGGCTTCAATAATGCAGTCTTTATTGGTGTCAATCGCGGTTGATACATAAGTCTGACCGATAGGTTTCAGGCTTGAACGAATCACTTCACCTGTGTCAGGCAGTTTACGCACAGGCGCAGCGACCGAGTAGATAATTGCATCAATCTGACCTAAATCGGCTTTAATTAGCTCAATCACTTTTGCTTTAGTTTCGTGTGCGAACGCATCTGCATTGATACTTCTGGCATACAGACCATCCGCTTTTGCCTGTTTCTCAAAGGCAGCACTGTTATACCAGCCCGCAGAGCCGGGTTTACTGTCCGTTGCTGGTTTTTCAAAAAACACACCAATGGTGGCGGCATCAGATCCGTATGCGGCAGCGATACGTGAAGACATGCCGTAACCTGCAGAAGAGCCAATCACTAATACGCGCTTAGGACCGTTTTTAATTTTGCCCTGCTGCTTAGTGTATGCAATTTGTGTTTGAATATTTTTTTCACAGCCCACAGGGTGAGTTGTTGTACAAATAAAGCCACGAATCTTTGGTTTGATGATCATAATTTAAGCTCTTCTCTTGATTGGTTTCAAATCAGTTATTTGAATATGTTTTTGTAATTGGGCAGTAATATACACTGTTTTTTTAGTTGCTCAAAATAGCGCAAAGCGATTTACAATTTATTAAGCAGCTTGGGTAACTCGCCACTTAACCCCATCGCCTGCCTGATAAATTGTTTTTTAAGCGGACTGACTTTATCTGTAATGACTAAAAGTAGATCCCGCACTGTTTTCTGCAGCGGATTATGGCCTGCGAATAAACGTTTTAACAGCTCCATTGACGCTATCATCTGCGCAGCCTCGGTCTTACGCCAGCGTTCAAAAAAGCGTAAATTTTCGTATAAACCAATATCTTTATCCGCGTGCATATTTTCTAAAATAGTTTGGCTTAAACTTAACGCATCCAGTAACCCCAGATTAACCCCCTGCCCTGCAAGCGGATGGATAGTATGCGCCGCATCACCTACCAGTGCCACACGATGCCTGGCGAAGTCGCGTGCATAACGCATGGTTAATGGAAAACTGCCGCGTTCGCTGTGCAGCTCACAATAGCCTAAACGGTTATCAAATGTGCGCGCAAGCTCCCTGTTAAATTCAAGCGTTGACAGTGCGAGTAACTGCTGCGCTTTTTCCGGTGGCACAGACCAAACTATTGAGCAGAGGTTTTCTTCAAACAGCGGTAAAAAAGCCAACGGACCCTCTGCGGTGAATATTTGTCTGGCACAATTTTCATGAGCCAACTCGGTTTTAACGGTGGCGACCAAGGCATGGTGGTTGTAATCCCAGCGTGTTAACGGAATATCGAGTTTGTTACGCAGCCAGGAGTTTGCACCATCGGCAGCCACCACCAGCTTAGAGGTTAACATTTTAGCACTTTTCAATGTAAGCCAGGCCTCCCCTTCACCAATCGCAATATCACTGAGTTGCTCTTGAACATAAAAAGTCACGTTCTGTTGTTTTTTCAATGAGTGTAATAATGCAGCTTGGATCTGATCGTTTTCTATAATGTAACCCAGCTGGGCGCAATCAACCTCAGCAGCACTGAAATCAATCTTCCCGAAACTGTCTTTTTCCCAGACCTGCATGGTCTTATACGCGCTAATACGTTCACTATTGAGCTGTTGCCAAATATTCAAACTTTCAAAAATGGCGCGGCTGGCATAACTGATGGCACTGACGCGGCGACCCGGTTCAACAGTGAGTTGGGGCCCTTCATTGGCTTCAATCACTGCGATTGATAATGGCGTGTTTGCCAGACTGGCTGCTAAGGTTAATCCGACCATTCCCCCACCAACGATAGTTAAGTCATAAGATTGCATCATCTTTGTTGATCTCTGTTGAATAAATTAAATTGCCCTTTGGCTTGTTTGACAATAGCGGCAGATAAGCTCGGCGCGCAGCTCATCGCCTGCAGGCTGAGATTTCTCCCGAGAATAAAAGGCCAGCTGCTATTACTAAAGATGTGCACCATGGAATCCGTTAAGGCAATGGTATTGTTATGGTCATTGCGCCGCGCTGACCAATATTGATTAAGCATAGTAAAGTCACCAATCTCCTGTTTATTTTCCACCTGGCTGATGAGCAGCGCCAGCGTATAAAGATCGCGCATACCCAAATTAAATCCCTGCCCCATCACAGGATGTAAAGAGTGCGCGGCGTTACCGATACACAAACCGCGATGGGTCACAGGTTTTTCAGTTTTAAGCAGTTTTAGCGGGTAGATATCACGTTTGCCCACCTCTTTAAAAATACCGGCGCGATAACCAAATGCCTGCTGCAGTTCGGCCAGAAACGCGGGCGCATCCAATTTCGCTAAGCGGTCAATATCCCTGTTTTCCACCGACCATACCAGTGAATAGCGGTTATTGCTAAGGGGTAACAGCGCGATCGGGCCAAATTTTGTAAAGCGTTCAAATGCTTTATTCCGATGTGCTTGAGAGACGCAAAGATTGGCTATTATTGCACTGCAACCATAATCAGACAGTTGTGAGGGGATAGCCAGCAATTCACGCGTTGCACTTTTTGCGCCGTCGGCAGCGATGCATAATCGTGCAGTAACTGTTTGTCCATTTTGCAGCTGACAAACGACCTGTTGCGCCTGTTTTTCTATGGCGACCAGGCGACTATTGTATAAGCGTGTCAGCGGCTTAAAGTGTGCTAACTGCTTATCTAAGAGTAAACCTATCTGTTGCAGCTCAATGACAAAACCAAAAACCTGCGTTTTGCTCTGCACAGCAGAGTGATTGCGCGGTAAATCTACCGCACCAAAAAAACCACGATCGGAAACATGGATATCTTCAATCGCCTGCGCGCGCCCTTTTAGCTGTGTCCACAGCCCCAATTCATCTAATAAATCGCAACTGCCGGCACTCAGTGCAATGCTGCGTGCATCAAAGCCGGGGTGCTGCCCGTTATTTAACCCTTCGGGATTATCATCAAGGAGCACGATGTTTAAAGAGGGGGAGCGCTTTAAAAGAGCATAAGCGAGCAGGCAACCGACTATGCCTGCGCCAACAATCAACAGATCGCAATCTGTTTGTTTAGCCATATTTTTTTGCATCTGCCATTAACGCTTCAATTTCATTGATACTTTTAGGCACATCCGCGCTTAACACTTCTGCGCCAGACTCAGTTACCAGCACATCATCTTCAATGCGGATGCCTATCTTCTTCCACCTATCATCAACATCTGCAGATGCACTGATATATAAACCAGGCTCAATAGTCACCACCATACCCGCTTCCAGTAAACGCGGATTATCAGCCGTGCCGCTGTCACCCACATCATGTACATCCAAACCTAAATAATGGCCGATGCCATGCATATAGAAATCTTTGTAGACCTCCTCTTTTATCAGTGTGTCACGCTCTCCTTGTAAAATACCCAGTTCAAGCAGTCCATCCACCAGCTGCTGCACTGCATTTTTATTCACATCGAGCAATGCCACGCCCGGTTTTATCTGACTGATAGCGCTGATCTGTATATCTAATACGAGCTGGTATAACTTTGCTTGCGCATCAGAGAAGACACCGTTAACAGGGAAAGTACGGGTAATATCGCCGGCATACCCCTGGTACTCTGCACCTGCGTCAATCAATACCAGATCGCCATCACGCAATTTACCTTTGTTCTGCGTGTAATGGAGAATACAGGCGTTTTCACCGCCAGCCACTATCGAATTGTAAGCCACATAAGGCGCGCCCTGCAGGGCAAATTCATGCTCGACTTCCGCCTGTAATTGATATTCCCACATTCCCACATAACATTCCTGCATCGCGCGCACATGCCCTGCTGCTGAGATCTCTGCAGCCTCAGACAACATAGCAATTTCACCTTCAGATTTGATTAAACGCATCTCATGCAATATAGAGA